>Ga0315336_1001858_pt1 | contig 36342 bp, 31 predicted proteins | sample ASW5metaG_FD_204512 | JGI IMG/M metagenome (GOLD analysis project Ga0315336, IMG submission 204512) | Ammonia-oxidizing marine archaeal communities from Monterey Bay, California, United States - ASW #5 | ecosystem: Environmental > Aquatic > Marine > Intertidal zone | place: USA: California... | reverse complement strand
GTATCCCCCTCTCTTTCACCGATATGGGTCCATTCCCGAAGATCGACAATGTGATTCCCTTCTACCTTCCAAAAGTTCCGCCGGGCACCTTCCACGGGTGCAACACTTAGAAGAACGACCAGCGCAAATAGTGCAATCGCAATTTTACTGAATCGGCCAGGTCGACGACGCCTCCAACGGGCATCACCCAGGAGTTTTTCAACGCGGGCTTTTACCTGAGTGCGAGACGCGTATAAGGCGGGCATGGCTCTATCGACACGACGTAGCTGCATACGCACCAGTAAATGATACAGCTGACTGGCATAGGCTTTCGCTTCGAACGGGGAATGGACCAACGCATCATCGCAGGCCTGCTCAGCGTGCAGTTCCCATCGTTTGGAAGCCCATCGCACTGCAGGGTGAAAGAAAAATAGAATCATTGCGACCGAACGAATGCCATTCGCCCAGTGGTCGCGCATGCGATAATGCATCAGTTCATGCTGGATCGCCCAGTCAAGTTGTTTCGTATCGTGAATATCTTCGATCATCATCCATTCCGGTAATACGATTTTCGGGCGAAACGTGCCCATCAACGCGGGGCTGTCTATACCAGTGGAAATGACAGTCTTGGGTGGACGGCGTATGCCCATTTTGGATGCGAGAAAAAGTACGCGAGCACGAAGGTCAACATCGGCCACTTGTCCCTTTCGAATCAATCGTTTCATTGACCAGCGCGCATGAAGTCGACGAAACGTCAAGAAGATTAGGCCCATCGTCCAAGGTACGAGTAACCAACTCCATTCCCTTAAATCGCGAAAAGGGTTTAAGTTGTTGTAGAAGACGTACGTTTCTCCACGTACAAGATTTTGACCGTCGTTGGCACCAACAGGTGGAGCTGCATAAACCGTGTTGGAAAAAACGATTTGACCCTCGTGTTCGAAGTTTGAATGATAAACCTGCTGAGGTACGGCCTGTGCATCCATGATCATGAAGGCTCCGATCACCAATCCCGCTACTCCATTCGCAAGAACGATTAGAAACAGCAGCGACTTAACTCGCGGCGACTTAATGCGAAACAAGAGAATTGCAACGAATACGATAACGGCTACGATCAGAATGTCGAAGCTGACAAGGGCGAGGTTTACAAACATGATAGCCTCCCGCGGGCATCAATGAATCCAGACGAAATTTTCATGGTCGATTGACTCCTTTTGTTGACTCTTCCCGCATCATATACGAAGATCTTCGTAATGTCAACGAAAATCTTCGTAGCTCGTAGGATAGTAGCTCGTTAATCAATCGAGTCGCCGTAACTGATGACACAATTGGACTTATCCTATATTCCGCTTTTTTGATATCTTCGTCGTTCATTTGGCCTCTCCGTTGAGTACATTCATATTAATGACCCCGCCGAACAGGAGAACGACAGCCAATTTTTCATTTATTCAGAATGAAGACGGCGCGCCGATAGGGAAAACTTCGAGGGAGATTTGGGAGCAAGAGTTTGAAACCAGCGCCGGATAACAAGTGTTGAAGTTCGGGGACATGACGTACGTGGTCTCCTCGATCCAATCGATAAAGTATTTGTCCGAAGACGTTGAACGGGCCGGGTCGAACCGCGTCGACGATAATCGAGGCCCCTCCCACGTTCGTTACTCGTGCCATTTCCGACGCGGCATCAAGGACCTCTTCATCCGAAAGATGATGAAATAAACCGACGGCGTAAGTGAGGTCGAACGTTTCCGATTCGAGCGCAAGGTTCGTCGCGTCCATGGTGAAGAAAGGTCTTTCGATTTCGGCCGCGGCGAACTCCATGTAGGATGGGTTCAAATCGATACCCACATAACGTGATGCGTCAGAAAAAATGTCGGCGTGTTGTCCAGCGCCACATGCCACATCGAGGATATTCTCATTTTTTCGTTGCTCAGATAGCTCGAGAAGAAAGTCGCGGACATTATGACGACCAAGAGACAAAATAGCGGTTTTCAACGCATAGATTTTCGGGCGTTCCAAAAGTGTATGAAGGTTCATCGCCGTATTCGAAACTTTCTTGTCACTTCTCGTTGTTTAAGTCACCCGCTGACTGCATAACCTCCGTCGACGGGAATAACGGCTCCGGTGATGAAGTCAGATGCAGGACTTGCGAGGAAGACGGCGACCCCGGCCATGTCACCGGGTTCACCCCATCGTCCTGCGGGAGTTCGAGCAAGAACGTTTTCGTGAAGGTCGGGCAGACGCTCTTTGGCACCTTGGGTGAGGTCCGTGTTAATCCATCCGGGAAGGAAGCAGTTCACTTGAATATTGTCCGTCGCCCAGGCTGTAGCGAGCGACTTGGTAAGTTGGACCATTGCGCCTTTGCTCGCAGCATAGGCTGGAACGAATCCCGAAGCAAAGAGAGAATACATGGAGCCGCAATTCAGAATCTTTCCTGCGCCCGCTTTCTGGAGTTCCGGATAGCAGGCTTTACTGCAGAGGAAGGCGCTCGTGATGTTGGCGTCCATGACGAAATGCCAATCCTCCTCCGACATATCTTGGGGTAGCGCGCCCCGGTTTGTCCCCGCATTGTTAACGAGTATATCCACACGACCGTGTTTTTCCAGGGTTTCTACCAATGCACGGTCGATCGCGTCCGAGTCGGTCACGTCCACGGCATGTGCGCTTGCTATGACACCGGTGTTCTCGAGTTCTTTTTGCGCGGCTTCGTTTTTCTCTGCGTTCCGTCCCCAAATGGCGACGTTCGCTCCCGCCTCCGCAAGCCCCTTGGCCATTCCTAAACCAATGCCACCATTACCCCCTGTCACGATGGCTACTTTTCCGTTGAGTTGAAACATACAATGTCCTTCATCTGGTTTGACGCAATAAAAATTCACTATACCGCGGCTCATTCAGTCGTACAAATTCTTTCGAGGGAATCCTCGATTTTCTTCTTTGTCTTCACGTATGATCCTTTTGAGGCGGGAGAACCCATGCGATCAATTCTAAGGCTGGCTTACCGAATGGCGGCCGCAGTTCTTGCAGGTACGAACATCGAGCGTTTTGGACCGGTGAAACGTTTAAACCATTTCATCACTTCACGTATCGGACAGCGCGTGGTGGAAATCGATGGCGTGACCTATCATTTGGATGCACGAGATTCGCTGAACCTTTCCATTCTTCGTGAATTCGAACCCGTTGAAACGGCATTGATGCGCCAGGAAATCAAAGAAGGCGATGTGGTGGTTGACATCGGCGCGAACATTGGTTATTTCACACTTCTTTTTAGCGAGTTGGTCGGGGAATCGGGTACGGTATACGCGTTCGAACCGGACGCCCACAATTTCGCCCTTCTGGAGAAAAATATCGACGCGAACGGCAGGACAAATATTCGTCCGATATGTAAGGCGGTTTCGGAAACCACGGGAACTTCGAGACTATTTTTGTCATCAGAGGGAGGGGTTGATCATCGTATGTATGATTCTGGTGACGGACGGGAGCACATCGATATAGAAACGGTGAGTCTCGACGAATATTTGGATCCTGGTTTGAAGGTTGATTTCATCAAAATGGATACACAAGGTTCAGAAGTGTTGGCGACAACCGGAATGCAGGACGTACTGAACCGCAGCGCCAACGTGAAATTGCTCACAGAATTCTGGCCGGTGGGCCTACACCGCTCTGGCACCACGGCAGAAAATTATATACAGCTCCTTCACGACTCCCAATTCACGCTCCACGACTACGCCGAAAAAACACGAAGCTGGGAACCGGCGCGACAGGCAGACTTACTCGCAGCACACACGGTCGAAAACGAAACATTTACCAATTTGCTCTGTCGAAAACAAAATAAATGAAGAGACCCGAACAAAAGAGAATGCTCTCACGAATAATCATATCACCCTAACTAGCGACCGAATTGAGTCAAATTATTACGCTCCTATAGAATTTTCTTGCAAGACGGAGTTCGGGCGGTAATAATGAGAACAATTCAAACGGGAGATTCACATGATTCACGCTCGGCTTCGCATGGTTTCTATTTTTACGATAGTAGCACTCGCTTCGATTGCGACTCTGGCAACTGCAGACGACTGGCCACAATGGCGTGGGCCGGACCGGGACGGTGTCTGGCATGAAACCGGGTTGATCACAGAATTCAGTGGGCCACAAATCGAACCGAAATGGCGAACCCCAATTTCAAACGGTTATTCGAGCCCGTCCGTAGCCGATGGCAGAGTGTATGTAATGGACCGTTTCATCGAACCTAAAGAGACGGAACGAGTCCTTTGCTTAGATGCGGATACCGGCGCAGAAATCTGGAAGTTCGAATACGAATGTGAATATCGCCGCTTTACTTATCAGGACGGTCCTCGCAGTTCGGTGACAATAGTGGATGGTCGCGCGTTTTCATTTGGCTCCATGGGCCATTTCTTCGCTTTCGATGCCGCGACTGGAAAAGTTCTATGGAAAAAAAATCCTGAGACCGATTACCAAGTTCGATTACCAGTCTGGGGAATGGCGGCGGCACCGCTCGTCGAAGACGACCTTGTAATTGTTCAGATGGGCGCAAAGGAAGGCGCATGTATCGTCGCACTTGACGTTGCCACAGGCGCTGAACGTTGGCGGGCGCTCGATGACAAGGCATCGTATTCCCCACCGGTCATGATCGAACAGGGTGGGAAACGAGTATTGGTGTGCTGGACCGGAATGAGTATCGTCGGCCTGAATCCAGAGACGGGCGCCGAATATTGGGGACTCGACACGCCGGCCGAAAAAATTATTATCAACATTTCACCTCCGATTGCCTCGGGAGACAATCTGTTCCTCACCTCATTTTATGACGGGTCCTATTTGCTAAAACTAGGATACGACGACGCTCCCACGGCAGAACAAGTTTGGCGACGCCTCGGCAAGAGCGAGCGACGAACGGACGCCCTCCACTCGATTAATAGCACTCCACTTTTTTTTGATGGTTATGTCTACGGCGTAGATAGTTACGGAGAATTGCGATGTCTGGAAGCGAGTACGGGTGATCGGGTTTGGGAAGATCTTACTGCAGTGCCGAAAGCCCGTTGGGCGACGATTCATATGGTGCGCAATGGGGACAAGGTTTGGATGTTCAACGAAATGGGCGAATTAATTATCGCTGAGCTATCGCCGGACGGGTACAAAGAAATCAGTCGCGCGAAACTTATTGAACCCACCGAAGGCCAATACAGCGGGTCCTTCAGCTCGGTAACAAAAAAAGGCGAAAAGGCGACCAAGCCCATTTCCAACAATACGGGTGTAATCTGGTCGCACCCAGCCTACGCAAACAAACACGTATTTATCCGGAATGACAAGGAACTCATTTGCGCGAGTCTGGCAGCGGATTGATCTCAACAGCTTCTTGAAAACAGGAGTGTGAAGACTATGCCAATCCGTCTGATGCTTTCAGTGTTCCTCTGTTCCGTATCGTTGTCGTTGACAAGTTGTAGCGGCGGTTCTGGATCCGAGTATGAGCCGAAAAATTTTCTATTCATTACCGATTCGCTGGGGGCGGGAACCACATCCCTTACCGGCTATGTCGAATTCCTGACCATTCAATACGTGTACGAATCAACTCTCCCGGCATTCGGCACTCCAGAAATATTGGACCACATGGAAGAGTTTCAACTCGACATGATGGACTTTGACATAGACGCGGTGTGGATCAATGCCGGTTTGTGGGACGCGGTCAATTCATTTACGCCTATCACGTCATTCGAAGAGTACGCATCAAATCTCGAACAAATTTTCCAATGGTTATTGAACTTAGGGGTTCAGGTGTATTGGTGTGAAACAGCGAGTACACGTTTTGGAAACGTGAACGAAAAAGTTTTCGAATTCAATGTAATCGCGAATGGTCTGGCGCAGGATTATGGCATCACCGTTTTCGAAATGTCGTATTGGCAACAGGTGTACGACTGGGAATTGGCATACGACGGTTTGCATTTTAGGCCCGATACCGCTGAACTCGTCGCAATGGAGATCGAGGCTTTTTTGAGGTCTCAATGATCGAAGTGTCTTGTTAATTTTTTGGGCCGTAATTTCGTCGCGTTACGTAGCGAATTTCACGCGCGCAAAATCCATATTTCAGGTCGCACGATCAGCGGAAACTGCATAATTGGAAAACTTCGCTCGTGACTTGCAATTAGATATCGTTTAAACGAAAATAGCGCATCGCGAATTCCAGCGAGTTCACTTATTTGCCGAACCGATTTGTCTTTTCATCTTGGTTGACAACCCAGATTTGTGTATGGTGGAATGAAACCGACACAAATCGAAAAATCGATATTAAATGAGACGTACCGAGGACGATTCGAAATAAGGATTTACATTGATTTTTTTTATCGTCTTTTTTTCTTTTCCGTCGTAATAGCCATGTCGACCGGATAGAACGACAGTTCTGATGCGGAAGCGGAACAAATCTTATTTATTACTGACTCGGTCGGAATTGGGGTGGAGATTACGGGAAGAATTGGATATCTGGACTTAATCACGCTCCCCGGTGCACATATCCCGGAGCAACTCACATTCGATTCCAATCAGGTTATAGGCAATATCGAATATTACAAAAATCTGATAACCGAGATGGGTATAGATACCGTTTGGATCAATGTGGGATTGTGGGACGGGTCGGATTACTACGGACCTCAGACCCCTCTCGAAGAATACGCCTATAACTTGGACCTGATTTTTCAAGAATTTATTGGTACTGGTGTCCGAGTCGTCTGGTGCGAAACCTCAATGACCATTTTCGCTTGGTTAAACGAGTACGCTTTTGAAGCGAATGTTTTGGCCGATGAGTTAGCACACGAGTACGGTATACCGATTTTTCAGATGTACTATTTGCAGCAGAAACATGGCTGGGAGTTATCGGATGGCATTCATTTCACACCGGAAGCACTAGAACTCATTATCGCCGAAATCGAAACCTTCATTTTGGCACTATGAATCGAATGTGCACGTTCGATATCGAAACAGACGACTGTTCCAAAATCTTAGAACACAGCGGCCGCGGCTCTAATAACTCCGCACTTGGAGCCCCCATTTGTCGTCTTTTTTTGTAGCGATGTATATGCCTTCCTTGGCGTAGTACTTTTCACCTTTCGAGTTTACGCGGCCAAAAACGATCTTGAAGTGCACCTTATCCGGAAACACCATGGTGACCTCGTGCGAATCCAATGTGCTTTTGACCCAATCCTGACGTTCTTTGATGGCTTCGAAGTTCATTTCCCATCGTTCTTCCGAGATACTCACGCTGCCGTTTCGGTTAAGAAACATATGGGGAAACGTCATATGTTCTTGAAGAGAGTCATTATCTTCATTGTTGAACGCTACGAAAAAATTTTCGATGGAAGCCCATGCCTCCTCGATCGTTTCTTCTTCGGTCGTTTTGGTCTCGGCAAGCGATGTAAAAAATAATACAGGAACGATAGCTAGGAGTGAAGTAAGGACGACTTTTTTCATGGGGATACCCTCGTTATGTAAAAAACGCATGGTACCACGCTTAAGTCCTATTCTTCCTCCTTAGCGGTTGCCTTTCAGTTTGACTCTACCACTGTCTGTCGCCATACTGGCTAACTCAAAAATTCTGGAGATCATCATGTTTACCGAATTAATCCGCCCGCTTGTAATGGTGTCGTTCTTTTCAACATTTGCTGCTTTTGGACAAGGTGTCGTCGTAACCGACTGGCGTGGAGAAACGGTCACAGCGACGGAGGGTTCGGTTGATTCCGGCGGTGTGAACATCGTATATCATACCGCGGGCAAAGGGCCGTTGGTGATTTTCGTCCATAGCATTACGGGTCCATGGTTCGATTTCCGTCATCAGATCGTCGAACTCTCCAAGACCCATCAGGTTGTCGCGATGTCGACCCGAGGCACCGACAAAAGCGACAAGCCCGTTGGTGATGAACACTACGCAACTGCGAAAATCTCTGAAGACATAAACGCCCTCATCAGTCATCTGGGTCAAGAGCAGGCAATTCTGGTCGGCCAGGACAGCGGAGGTCTCCACGCCTGGCATTTCGCGATGACGCACCCGGATCGCACGCGCGCCCTGATTTCCCTCGGGTCGATTCATCCAGCGGGTTTAATACGGGAATTGGCGAATGACGAGGAACAGCAAAAAGCCAGCGGATTCCAAAATTGGATGCAGACCAATCCGAATGCAGGAAAACAATTTGGACAAATGATGCAGCGCCAGCCGGCTGAAAAAGGGCTTCCGGAAAATCTTCTCGCTCTGCGTAGAGAAGCCATGGAACGTATAGACCCGCAGTCGATCGTAGGCTTTTACAAAGCGAACTGGCCCGTTTCACCCGTAACGATGGACACAGTCGGATTCGGTTTCAAATACGGTGAGTTTCCCCAAGTAAAGGCGCCCACTTTGTTCATTTACGGTAAAAAGAATTCCGTTTTTTTGAGTGGGAATTTGAACGGGATGTGGGAGTGGGTCGACGGTCCGTTGACGATTCAAACCGTTCCCGAGGCTGGCCACGGCCCTCACACTGAAGCGCCCGAAATCGTGACGCCTTCGATAGCCCGCTGGCTAGCGGCGCTGGAATAGGCGTGCGGAAAGCAATTCTTCTGTGGGCCTAAACGCCTTTGTTTGGCGGCTGAATTTATGACATCATAACGACTACAACAAAAACTGAAACAACCAAGAGATTTCGAGATGTTTACCATTGATAATTTGATCACGCTATTCATGCTCATTCTGTTACAGGCCGTTCTGGGCTTCGATAATCTGCTCTATATTTCACTCGCATCGAAAAGGGCTCCCGCGGAAAAACAGGCTCAGGTACGCCGCATCGGAATTGGTGTAGCAATGGTATTTCGTATTGTATTGCTATTCGTTCTTATGAAATTGATTTCGCTTTTTCAGGAACCACTTTTTTCCATTCACAATTCGATCATTGAAACGACCGTCAATGTCCACAGCATCATCGTACTGGTCGGTGGAGTGTTCATTCTCTACACCGCCGTTAAAGAAATATGGCACATGATCGGCGTGGAAGCCGACCACGAAGACGAGAGAAAGCCGGGTTCGGCCAACGCGGTCATATTTTCAATCGTGTTGATGAATCTCGTCTTTTCATTCGATTCCATTCTAAGCGCCATGGCACTGAGTGACGTCTTCGCCATAATGGCCACGGCCATAGTCATTGGTGGAATCCTCATGATCGTTTTGGCAGATACCGTGTCGGAATTCCTTCAAAAGAATCGCATGTACGAAGTGTTGGGCCTTTTCATCCTATTCGTCGTAGGAATCATGCTCCTGTCCGAAGGCGGGCACCTCGCTCACCTTTCGCTCGGTGGACATGAGATCACCCCAATGACCAAAGCGACGTTCTATTTCGTCATCGGGGTATTAATCGTCTGCGATGTAGTTCAATCCCGGTATCAAAAGAAATTATTGGCCGCAAAAGCGAAAGCCGAAGCTTCACACTAAACCGATTCAAAGTACCAACCCGGACCAATTTTACACGTAAAAAAATTCTCGAACGGTATAAAAGTGCGTTTTCCGTCGTAATCTCTTCGCGATTAGGGCTCCCTTCACCCTGTAAACATTGGCTATTTACTACATCCTATTATTTTGTTTGACAAATCACTCACAAAGTACTAAAGTTATATTACTTTAGGAGAAAAAAGTGAATCTACATATCAACCCAAACGACAGCGTCCCGATCTATAAACAGATCATCAATCAGGTGAAATACCTGATTTCTTCGAGACAATTGGTACCTGGGGATGAACTATTGCCTCTAAGGGCCCTGTCAGAACAACTGATCGTAAATGTAAATACGGTGGCAAGAGCCTACCGGGAATTAGAACGGGATGGGTTCGTGACGTGTCAGCGGGGTGCAGGGACCACCGTGAATGAATTTGGGTCTCCCCTATCGGATGCGGAACAGATGAAAGTTTTGCGAGGCCGGGCCCAAGCTTTGGTCACGGAGGCACAACAAATGAAAATGAATTTGGATGACGTCGTGAAATTGGTGATTACCTGCGGCGAAGAAATGAATGTGCGTCTGGAGGATGTCGAGTAATGAGTATGGAAAAAGCTGAGCAAGCAATTGAAATCAAAGGCCTGACACGAAAGTTTCGCCGAAAAGTCGCAATCGATGATTTGAGCCTGACTATTCCAACCGGTTGTGTCTACGGGCTGTTGGGCGCAAACGGAGCGGGCAAAACGACTCTCATCAAACATCTGATGGGTTCGTATATACCCCAACAAGGCTCCGTCCGCGTGATGGGGTTGGATCCAACGAAGCATCCGAAAGACACCCTGCGACGTGTAGGGTACCTGTCAGAGGAACGACAAATACCATCGTGGATGACCGTCGCCGAGCTCATGAAATTCACTCGGGCCTTTTATCCAAATTGGGATCCTGAATTTGCAGAACAATTACTCGAATCTTTTTCACTCGACCCCGGGGCGAAAGTCAAAACACTGTCCCGCGGTGAAGCAGCGAAATCCGAAATGCTCTGTGCATTGGCACACCGGCCTGACCTGCTCATTCTCGACGAACCTTCCTTTGGATTAGACGTCATCGCACGACAAGAAATATTGAAAGCCATCGTACGTGATGTAGCAGCTGAAGGAAGAACAGTATTCTTCTCGTCACACTTGTTGGACGAAGTGGAAAGAGTCTCGGACCGTGTAGCCATTATGGTCAACGGTAAGATCGTACTAGCCGACAAGCTTGACCACATCCTCGAAAGTCATTGCCGTATGACGATTCGTTTTCCTTCGCCACAAAATGACATGCCCGTTATACCTGGTGCCATCCACTGTACCGGAACCGGGAATCTCTGGACGGTGATTGCAAACGGTGAACTCGAAAAGGTTCGACACGAAGTCGGGCAAATAAAAGCCGAAGTGGTTGATGAACAATCGCCTTCACTGGAAGAAGTATTCGTGGCGCGTACAAAGAGCAAACTCCCAACAAATTAGCCGCCGAAAGGTTTTTTTATGAACGAATTTTATACGTTAGCCTATACACAGTGGCGAAGCATGAGTAAGTTTTTCGGCGCGCTCATAGCGTTGGTGACAATCCTTATTCTTTTGGTGTACCTGTACCCTTTGGGTGGCACGCAAAATAAAGAAGAGATCGCCGGACAAATATCGACAGCACTCATAATCATTTTCACAGCCCAGACCATTTGGGTCGTGTTGTTATTAGTAAGGTCGGGCGACAAGGATGAGTTGTCACTCACTACAGCCGAATTCCTAAACCATTTACCGATTAGCGCATGGAAACTCGGAGGCGCCCGAATGTGTTTCGGCTTGTCGACCTCCTTCGGCCTCTCGTTATTCAATACGGCACTCTGTTACGCCCTGTTCGATGCGCAATTCGAACAAGCATTACCTCTTGCCGATGCCCTAATCAGTACAATACTCGGGTATGCCTTGCTACAAGCATTTATTTGGTGGTTGGGACCCGCCGGATTCATTTGGACAGCTGGAATATTCGTGGCTATCCCATCCCTTTGGAATATTGGCATCATCACCAATGAAACACTTCGTGGATTTCAAGATGCATTCAACGCAAGTCTCCCGGACGGGACGACCTTTGCCTGGCTATACACACCTTTCTTTATTGGTTTCTTGTATCTCATCGGAGTCGCCGGCATTGCCCAAAACCGCAAAGGCCGGTTTTCCGGACTGGGTGAAGTATCCTTCTTTCGACGATCCACTGAGGCGCTGGAATCCGTCCGCTCCGAAACCTTTGGATCGCCGGAAGACGCCTTGCGCTGGTTTGAATACCGTCGAACCTGGAAAATGTTCCCGTGGCTCCTGGTCTTTTCCTTCGTAGTCGATTTCTTTTTAATCTATTTAACTCTAATTTATAGTAATGAGGGGTTAAGTACTGAATTTCATGGTTTCCACGTCATCGGTATTGTTCAAACGGCAGCTGTTTTCTCCATCGTCTCCGCAATTTTTATGACAATCAGCCTTCTCTCGTTTCGCGCATGGCGACAGGCTACGAATCATCCAGGATCATTTCTCTTTTACCGGCCTACCACAACCATGGAATTGAGTGTCGCACGATGGAAAGCTTCCGTGAGAGCCTTGGTCCTCAACCTACTACCTGTTTTTGTTATCATTATTTTTCTTTCGTTCTTCGTAGTCCAGGCGATTGGTAGTTTTGACAAAAGTCAGTTCGGTCATCTTACGACCCATCAACCCGCAGTCCTGATTCTGTTGATATTTGCCTTCTTGTTTATGTATGCCATCTTGATGGCGTGGGTCACGGCATCGGCAGAAACATTCATGGGTCTAATCGGAATGGCCGCGCTTGTCGCAATTCCGATATCCAGCATCGATGGCTTGCGCTCCCTCCCCATCGAAAACCAGGAAAAATACGAATCCCTAATTGCAACCGGTTACGTTCTCGCATATGGATTTATGATTGTCGGCACCATGGCAATTTTGTGGTATTTCCGGCGGGCAATGAAATACCTGAACGAGAACCATCTAATATCCAAAAAGCCGCTCCTGTTTCTGACGGCACTATCGCCGGTCATTGCAATCGGGCTCGTCGCCTTGGCGAATTTCGAACAGATTGCAACCCAAAAACCGCTAAACTACAGCGACTTAAAAACTTTTCCAGTATTACTGATAGCCATTTTGGCTCCAATCCTCATCACCCCCGGAACCATCCATTGGAATCGTCATCGAAAGTGAACAAAAATCGTGAATAAAGCCCGTCACGGGGTGTATTTGATTAGATAACCCTTTGTTTATGGGCTTTTGGCGACATTCCAGTGATGTTTACCGGATACGCCTTGTAGAAGGCCGAAATGAGAAAATTAGCGTTACTAATCACGGCGGCGTTCATGTTGATCTTTGTCGCAGTTGCCGTGAAACCAGATTACATTTATACCCTGATGGAATCGGCCACGTACTCCCTCGTTCTCGGAGCAGCTAGCGCACGGATTCTCTACGGCTTGGTGCTGGTTGGGGCCGCCGCCAGTTCCCGTATGCCTTCATTTCTAGGAGTGCTAGGATTCTTATTCATTGGTGGAGGAATCTTTGTTTTGTTTCTCGGAGTGGATGGTATTCGTTCGATCTTTGAGACATTTTATGGACACGATCCAAACGCGTTGCGCGTGGGAATGCTGTTCGCCATGATGTTCTTTGGCGTGATCGGGTACGCGCTCGGCCCAAAACAGACCGGCCAATCGAAAGAAGTCGAGGCGTAGAGCGAAGTCGTCGGAACAATTGGACGCCGTGATTTCTTAGGAGAGATGAAATGAGAAAGTTAGCATTTATTATGACCACACTTTTTATGACCATGATGTTTGGAATGTTCATTAGACCAGACGTCGTAACAAATATGTTCGATACGATGGGACTACCGTTGCTCCTCGGAATAGCCGGGGTGCGAATCGCATTCGGCATACTGCTTCTTGTCGCCGCCGCCGCTTCGCGTTGGCCGACATTTCTGAACGTAATGGGTGTGGTGTTCATTTGCAGCGGAATCTTAGTTCTGCTCATGGGCGTCGACGGCGTTCGCGGAATCGTTGATTCGGTCTATGGAGATAACGTTGCGCTCTTGAGGGCCGGTATATTTTTTGCCTTTTCGTTTTTTGGTTTGATTGCCTTTGCACTCATGCCGGGACGCGACGCCACTGGCCCAGACGCCATGCGAGCGGTCTAAAACAACTTATTCGCCGATCCGGTTCATCGCGTAGGTGTCTAGCATTGGCACCTACACTTCTCCGGTTGGGATATCATTGAAGGGAACGCTCTTGTCGACTCGGATATCGCTGGGCAATCCGAGGACGCGTTCGGCGATAATGTTACGGAGAATCTCGTCCGACCCGCCTTCGATACGGGTCGCCGGCGAACGAAGCAGCATGGCTTGGAAAGTGGCGGCCATGTCGGAATGTTCCGGGTCGTTGACCAAGCCTGCCGTACCCTGAAGTTCCAACGCCGCGATCGAGATATCTTGTCGCATGCTTCCGGCGACCAGTTTACCGATGGATGCTTCCGGCCCAGGCGTTCGTCCCTGGGAATAAGCACTCGTCAATCGAGCGGAGGTATATTTCAATCCGTTGTGGCGACAATGTAATTCAGCGATCCTTTCTCGAACTGCCCGGTCGTCCGCGGCGGGTTTCCCGTTCACAGTCGACGCGTCTACAAGTTTCAGGTATTCCGGGAATCCGCTGCTCATGGAACCACCAATGGATAATCGTTCGTTCATCAATGTGGTGAGAGCAACCCCCCAGCCATCCCCCACTCCACCGAGTCGCTGGGCGTCGGGAATTTTCACGTCGGTGAAATAGACTTCATTGAATGCCTTGTCTTCGTTGGCTTGTTTGATTGGGCGAATTTCGATTCCCGGACTTTTCATGTCCACGAAGAACATCGTCAATCCCATGTGCTTGGGGACGGTAGGATCGGAGCGCGTAATAAGAAGCCCCCAATCCGAGTAGTGAGCGCCGGAGGTCCAGATTTTTTGACCGTTAATTGTCCACTCGTCGCCTTCTTTCATGGACCGCATGCGGAGTCCTGCCAAATCCGAACCTGCTGCGGGTTCGGAAAACATCTGACACCAGATTTCTTCCCCGCTGGCCAGTTTTGGGAGGTACTGTTTCTTTTGTTCGTCGGTAGCATAAGCAGCCATGGTTGGACCACACATGCCCTCACCAATGGTAAAGAGGCCGTTCAGCAAGCTATACACGCCTTCTTCTTGACCCCAGATGACGCGCATGATGGGTGGTAAATCACGGCCTCCGGAATCTTTCTCCCAACCGAGACAGGTCCATCCGGCGTTGAACTTCTTTTTGCGCCACTTCTTACACTCTGCGAGATAGTCGAACTCTTCGGGGTCGGCTTTCGAGATTGTCGAACCATCGAGAAACGGCAGTAAATGTTTCGGTGCGTTTTCGTCAAGCCAAGTGCGTACTTCAGTACGGAAGGTTGCTTCTTCGGGTGTATCGTTAAAATCCATTGTGATGTCCTTTGTAAACGTAGCGGTCTAAGCAACCGATGAGGTGAGGAGTCCGGCGAGTTTGTCTTTCCATTCTGCTGGACTACCCAATACGAGGGCAAGCCAATTGGAACGGCGATAGTGAATGTGGCAATCGCTTTCCCAGGTGAACCCCATACCGCCGTGGGTTTGAATATTATTTTTCGAACAGAGTTGGTAGGCGGTCGTGGCGCTGACTCTCGCAGTCGCTGCCGCTTCAGGGAGTTCTTCCGCGTTCGTCGATAAGGCCCATGCTGCGTAGTAGCAGTTGGACCGTGCCAATTCCAATTCAACGTACATGTCGGCCAACATGTGTTTGATGGCCTGAAAGGATCCGATGGCGCGTCCGAACGCGAAGCGTTCCTTGGCATATTCCACGCCCATCTCCAATGCTTTTTGGGCTCCGCCCAGCTGTTCAAAGGCAATAAGAATGGCAGCGTGATTTTTGACTTGTGTCAAAACCGCTTCGACAGTTTCATTCGATTCCAACACTTCGGCAGGCGTAGCTGCAAACGTGAGAGTCGCCAGATTCTGAGTAGGGTCGATGGTTTTCATGTTTTCACACGTCACGGTTTCGTCGTCCAATGCGACAACAACGAGCGAATCTCCCGTTGCGACGATCGCATGGTCGGCCAATCCTCCGGCCAATACATTGTCGAGCGTACCTGAGATTTTACCGTCGTTCAGCTCAACCGATCCCTCGATGGCCACAGTAGTAATGATTTCGCCGGAAGCTATTTTTCCGAGATAGTTTTCCTTCTGGGCAGTCGATCCACAGATTTTGAGCGTTTCGGCTGCAAGATACACTGACGATGAAAACGGTACGGCGGCGAGAGAACGTCCGAGTTCTTCGGCGGCAACGCATAATTCCAGATACCCGGCCCCTGCTCCGCCGAATTTTTCAGGTATGGCGGTACCAGGTAATCCCATTTCGCATAGATTCCCCCATAGGGCCTTCCCGTACAGGTCGTCGCCTTCCAAGACCTGGCGCACGGCTTCGGAATCGCTTTCCTTAGCTAAAAGTTTTCGTACATGGTCCTTCAGCGCGAGCTGATCTTCCGAAAATTCAAAGTTCATCGTTTATCCTTCAAGTGATATTGAACGTTTTCCCAACGATTCTAGATGGTTTATAGGGTTCAATCAAGGGCGATGCAGAAATTGGAACGGAGTCCGGCGTCCTTGTCGCTAACTTTACCGGCGTGATCCAAAACGGTATTGTTGTAAAAGGGCCATTGATCAATATTTGAGGACGAACTTGATGAAAGAAAAAGAGTCGATCAGCAGGCGATCGTTTGTAAAGAGAACTACCGCCCTCTTGGCAGGGACTACGGTGTTTTCGGGAAACAGTTTCGCCGCGAAAGAACGAGTTCGCCTGGGCCTCATCGGTTGCGGAACGATGGGAAGAGCGCACGCTTATTCTTTGGCCAAAAACACAAACTGCACGGTTGTCGCAGTGTGTGATGTATTCAACGAACGTCACGAAAAAGTGGCCCGCGATCTAAAAGAAATCACCGGCACTCGCCCGGACGGATATCAAGACTTTCGCAGAATCCTGGAACGTGATGATATAGATGTTGTGTTTATCGCAACGCCGGACCATTGGCACGCGATGATGACCATCATGGCCTGCCAATCTGGTAAAGACGTCTATGTGGAAAAACCAGTCTGTACTACAGTCCACGAAGGACGCGCGATGGTGAATGCGGCGCGACGTTACGGCCGTATCGTTCAGGCGGGAACACAACACCGGTCGATGCCGGTTTTTCACGAGACGGTCGGGCGAATTCGAAAAGGCGAGTTGGGTCAAATTACGAGTGCTACGGCGTGGATCAACACGAACAGTACCCCGGTGCGCGAGAACATTGAACCGGTACCTGATGGACTTGACTGGGATCTATGGCTCGGACCTGCACAGAAAGTTCCGTTTTCACGAAGTCGATTCGGAAATTTTCGCGCGTGGCATGATTACGCTCGGGGCGGTGAGTTGACCAACTGGGGCGTACATCTGGTAGACACGCTGCATTGGGGAATCGGACAAGATCGTCCACTGAGCGTCCAAGCTGTGGGCGGCAGTTATAGAAATGGTGCGGGGGCCGACAACTACGAAACGGTCGATGCGTTACTGGAATATCGCGGCTGTACGTTGACGTGGGAACAACGCCACGTCAACTCCTATTCCAACAAGGATTACGGCATGAAGTTCCAGGGCACCGAAGGGCGAGTCGAATGCAACCGCGGTATCATGACGATTACGCGTAAGGGCGGCGGTAGCGAGGAAATGATGTTCCCGCCGGAAGTCACCTGGGCCGACACGAATCATCACAACAACTTTTTCGAATGTGTTCGTACGCGAAAAACACCCGCCGCGGAAATCGAACAGGGTGTACGGTCTACGACCGCCGTTCTTCTGGCAGGGATCGCTTTGAAAACGGGCAGAAAATTGGTATGGGACGGCGAGTTAGAAAAATTCATCAACGACGAGCAAGCTGATCGCCACCTCATCAGGGCATACCGTCCTCCATGGAGGCTTTGACCGATGGTGCGAAAATCCATTCTTTCGGCTGTTGCCACCCTACTCGCCTTTAGCAGCACGTTCGCTGACGAGAAAGATCGCCTTCTCGGAGGGCTTTCGGGAACCGACGACCTAGCCCGAGCCGACGCTCGACAAATCCTTCCCCGTTTCGGAATGGACGCCGTGCCGGAATTATTGGAACTGATGCATCACGAGGACGCGCTGGTATGGCGCGCGGCGAAAAATGTACTACAGGATATTGCTCATCGAACGGGAACAGCGGGCCGAGAAAAAGACCGGCGGGACCTATCGCAAATGCTGTTGGATACGGCGTTAAGCGATGGGCCGCGCGATACACGAAAACACGCACTTCGATTATTAGGAATAGCGGCCCCGGATGGTTTTCGCGTCAAAGCTTTGAAAGTCATGGCGAAAGAAGGTGTTTGGCGTGGCGAAATCTTTAGCACTCTCGTGATCATGGCAACTCCCGAAGCCAAAAAAGTGTTGGACAGCCTCGTCGGCTACGGCACAGGACAACAACGTGCTGAAGTCATCGAAGCCCTTCGGCTCATCACGCCAGCTCCCGAAGCGCCCGTATCCGAACGACTTTTGAGAGACGATAACGTCGAAGTCCGAGTGGCCGCCATGCGTGCGCTTTCGCAGACCGGAAACAAAAATTTAGAGGAACTCTTTCTGCGCGCGATAAAGGGCACCGAAGGTCGCCTTCAAATAGAAGCGCAAGACGCATGCTTACGACTTTCTGAGGCGATCTCACGGCGAAACCCAGCCTCTTATTAAGACAACCGAAGGACCAAGAGTGTCCCTGCACTTCGACCTTTTCTAATCGTGAGCGCAATGTATTGCGTTCCGTCGATCTCATAGGTCATCGGCGTGCCGACCGGTGTGCCGGGCAGATCAATTTGTGCGACCACTTCACCCATTGCTTTGTCGTAAGCGACGAGAGCGCCTTTTCCTCCATCGAGCGCGAGACCGTGAAAGAGAAGTGTTTTGGTGAGTAACGGCCCGGAGCGGCCTTGCCCTCCCAGCGACGGAAGATCCAAATCTTTCAACGCGGGATGATTTCGAATGGATTCGGAACCGCTTCCGGTAGGCACCATCCAAACGTGCTCGCCCGTGTTGATGTCGATGGCCGTCATTCTTGAGTAAGGCGGTTTTAATAATGGAAGCCCGTCTGGCCCCCGCGGGTAGGCGGGTCTTGCCGGGTGAGTACTGCCGGGGCCAAGTGTGCCGCTGCGGACGTATTTCAGGTTGGAGATTTTGGGATCAGGCTCAGCAAGGATGACCATGGAATAGTTTGTCCGGGACGGCACGTAGAGGATGCCTGATTCGGGGTCAACAGCCGCACCGCTCCAGTTGGCACCGCCTCCTGCACCGGGTAGCTGAATCGTGCCGCGAGTTCCGCCTTCTTCGTAGAGAGATGGAGGAGTGAACATCGGTCCGATTCGATAATGACTGACTTCTTCGATCGCTTTCAAACGGAGTTCCGGAGTGAAATCGATGAGGTCATCAATGCTCACACCCTGAAGATCAAAGGGCGCTGGTCTCGTAGGATGAGGTTGCGTGGGCGAAGTGACTTCACCCGGCACATCGGAAGATGCGACTGGCAATTCCTCTATGGGCCAAACAGGTTTTCCCGTGACGCGATCGAAAACATAAACCCACCCTTGCTTACTGACCTGTGCGACCGCTTTGATTCGTTTGCCGTCTACGACAATGTCGAGCAGATTCGGCGCGGCAGGAAGATCCCAATCCCAAATGCCGTGATGAACCATTTGGAAATGCCAAATCCTCTCCCCCGTTTCCACGTCGACGCAGACCAGACTTTCGGCGTAGAGATTGTCGCCGAGCCGATACCCGCCGTAGTAGTCGCTGGTCGGTGTACTCGTCGGGAGATACACGTAACCGAGCTCATCGTCGGCGCTCATCATGGTCCACACGTTTGTGTTACCGGAGTATTTCCAGGATTCGTTTTCCCATGTTTTGACTGCCATCTCGTCAGTATGGGGTACCGTCTCGAATACCCACTTCGGTTCTCCTGTCCGAACGTCGAAGGCCTGCACGTATCCGGGGGGCCATTCTTTGGTCAATTGTCTGTCCGACATGGAACAACCGACGACGATGACATCGCGGCTGATCGTGGGCGGAGAATCGACAGATAGATGGAATGACTCGCCGCCGGGGAGGATGTGTGTATCGTCTCGGCTTACTCGCGGGACAGCCGTCATTAAATCGACTAGCCCATTGTTTCCAAAACTTTTGATGAGTTCGCCGGTATCGGCGTTGAGTGCAATGACGTAACCGTCGTGTGTGCCAGAAATGACGCGTCGATCATCGCCGTCCGCCCAATAGCTTACGCCGCGTGAAATGGGTCCGAGAATGCTGGCAGCTCCTCCCCTCTCATAGTATTTTCGATTGTTGATCCATTTGGTTTGGCCGGTAACGGCATCGATCGCAGCAATCTGACCAAGCCCGGTACTTAGATACATGGTGCCGTCGATGACCAACGGCGTGGCCTTGAATCCAATGCGCCTCATCATTGGGTCGTTGGGATATTGGTCGGCGATTGCCTGGTCGGGCGAATCCCAGGACCAGGCCACGCGAAGTTTCGAAACGTTGCCGGCGTCGATCTGATCGAGTGTTGAATATTTCGAACCGGCGTTGTCCGACCCATACGATGGCCAATCAACGGCAATCGAGTTTGGGGCAATCATCACAGTCAGAATCAATACAGATATGCATGACAACGTCGAACGTATCGCGGCAGAAATTTTCATGAAATGGAGGCTAACACAACGTTACGAAGGGATCAATTGAATGCGGTAAACCCTACTGGCGTCGAACCGCCACCATCGGGTAATCGATGGCGCCCCCCCTTGTCGGCATATTCCCCAAGAAGCCTTCGAGGCGTCCATCGGTAAACTCCAGCCAAACCCCCATGCCCTGACCTCGGCCGGCCGGCGCGGCGTAATCAAATATCAGGACACCTTGGTTGAGCCGAACGTTTGATGTACGCGGTTCTCCGCCATTTTCGTTGGTAATATGGACTGACAACTCTCCATCGTTGGACGTTATTTTCATCACGCTACTGCCATCGTTCCCCATCATGTTGGTCGTGACATCCCATACACCGGCGAGGTCATCTCCCTTAGGATGATTGTGGTTTGCTTTCTTCACACCGCTATAGTCTCTCCAAATCCAACGGAGCGTATCGGGAAGGATTGCACCACCGTGCTGCAGGTTGTGCCCGCCGGGACCAATTTCAAATTTGTAATCGTAACGCGAGAATCTCAGAGCGGATTCCATCTGCAGATTGGCGAGTGTCCAGTCGCCGGGCGTCACGTTCAGATCTTTTTCACCTGCCTGTAGGAATGCGCGAATCGGTTTCGGGTTTCCGCGGGTTTTACGAATCATGGATGGATAATTATGACCGCCACGGATGTCGGTGAAACTCCCGACGTGGCTAATGACTTTATGAAAAAGGTCGGGACGATGCCATGCGACCGTGAACGCGCAGATTCCGCCGGAACTGATACCGCCAATGACGCGCCCCCTCGGATCATCCGTCAGGTTGTACTTCTTTCCCACTTCAGGAAGGATCTCCTGCGACAAAAAACGGGTATACGCGTCGCTCATGGTGTCGTACTCAATACTTCTTTGATCGCTCGGATTCGACCCATCCAATTTCCCGGGATTGATAAAGATTCCTATCGTGACTGGCATTTCGCCTTTGTGAATGAGGTTGTCGAACACGTTCGGTACGCGCGCCTGTCCTTCCAGCGTCACGTAGCTTCCACCGTCCTGAAAGACGGCCACGCATGCGGGCGTCGCGGGATCGTACTGCACCGGCACATAGACCCAGTAGTCTCGCGTCGTGTCAGGAAACACTTCGCTATCGTTCCATTGGTATAGAGTAATCGTCCCCTTCGGCACGCCTTCCTGCGGCAGTGAATCGGCGGACAACTCATAAGGGAACGCTACGGACGCCTTGGCGAAAGAAACTAACAAGATGAATAGTACTATTTTCTGCTTCACGCCTCGCCCTTTCAAATGATACACGACTATACTATCGGACTTATCATCGCGGATCGAAGGGCACAATGCAATAGAATGGTCGTTAATCCGGCTTGATGTCGTCCATGAGCTTTTGAAGCTCCGGTTTTTCCATCCACTTGCCCCGAATAGACACTCCCAAAATGGAAGTCGAATTCCTGATATCGTTAAGGGGGTTTTTTTCGAGCACAATAAAATCGGCCCGCTTACCGACTTCGATGGTACCAATTTCGTCGGCAGCTTCGAGGAATTCGGCTGCTCCGCGTGTGCCTGCCTCCAACGCCTGGTAGGGCGTCATACCTGACTCTACGAGTTCCAAAAGTTCAGCATGGGCCGAATAGCCAGGCACAACAATTGGGATGCCGGCATCAGTTCCCAACAGGATGGGTACGTCCGCTTCGACAAACGATTTGAGGAGCTTCTGTTGAAACGCGAAGGCAGGTTTCAGACGATCGCGATTGCTCTCGGCGTCGAAACGATTTAGGTAGTCATTGATTGGCGGGTGCCAGGAGTTGGTCATGACCTTCGGCAGATATTCGATACCCGGGGTTTGGAGCATTGTTTCTATATCGTCGACCTGTCTAATGATGTTGTGGTAGGCGATCAAGGTCGCGATGATGGACGTGCCGGCATCTTTGAATTTCTTAGTAACTTCCGGAATCTTCGACTCGTCGAGTCCATCGGCGAAAAACCCGTAGATGACTTCCTCCATATGCGCAAGATGCTGCCCGCTTGCGAGACATTCATCCAGGCCAACAGAGCGTACCGTATGACCGACCAATCTCATGTTTAATTTCTTTGCTTCGTCGACGATACCGCGATAGCCTTCTTCCGGAATAAAGTTATAGACTTTAACGAAGTCATATCCTTCTTTGTGAAACTGCCGCACGACGTTCTGTCCGATTTCGTAGGTGGGCGGCGTGGGTGAAATATTCCCTTGGATTGGGCTCGCACAAAACACTTCGGGACCTAGTATTTCACCTGAATCCACTTGCTCGACTAAATTTCGTAGCCCTTTGCTCCCACGCATACATAGTGCGGAAGTAACACCGTTGGCAATGTAAAAATTCAGCTGCTCAGCGTTATTCTTACGTCCTGCATTGAAGTGGATGTGAAGATCGATTAGGCCTGGAATTACGTAGGCGTCCTTCATGTCGACCCGTTCTGCTTTCCTTGGAATCTTTACACTATTGACATCGCCTATCTTATTTATCTTACCGTCTTTTACGAGTATGGTTTGATTTGACAATACCGTTTCTGTGTTCATTGGAATAACATTCACACCGACAAGCGCGATCATTTCGTCGGTGAAATATTCAATCGCGTGCCCAGGTATTGCAAAAAAAAGAACTGAAAAGAACCCTATCCATCTCATGATAACCACCCTTGTGCTCGTGAAAACTAGCTATTGGACGTGAGCCGAGGCGGAAAGGTTGCAAGTTAATTTGCTAGAAAGCCTCTTGCCGTTTCGGATTACCGCTTTCGATTTCAATAACACTGTCGGGATTCCAAATGGTGGCACCGATAAATCGTTCGGGGCCGATGTCATCTACGCTGATGTAATAGGTCGTAACCAATTTTCCGTCCGGGCGTTGGATGGTCCTTACATAGCCCGTATCGCGGTCAACGCCGTCCGCTCGCAAAATAATTTGCGGCCCCCATGTTTGGCCATTGTCATCGCTCAACAACGCGCGAATGCTATATGGATAGGCGCGTTGGCCGTACGTGAGACACAAGCGACCGTCTTTCAATTTATTCAGCATCGGCGGGTTCCCCTCACCGGCATATTCCACAGGGTCCGCGTCCTGCTGCCAGCTGTTCCCGTTGTCCCGACTTCGCCATTGGGAAATCCATCGAAAGGTCCCTTCCCGTCGGCGTAGCGTCGTCAGCAACTCGGAATCAGAGATGCGTACAGTCGACGGCATGATGGCGAAGCCTTCCGGTTCCGGACCGATCCATGAGACCAGTTTCCATGTAATACCACCGTCGGTCGTACGGGCACATATCGGGCGGCCTTCACGACCATTTTCTTTCCCGACTGTAATAAAGATAAAGGCGTCGTGTTTTCCATTGACGATATAGTCGGTCCGTGCCGCAGTGCCTGGTGTCCCCAAATTTGGCAGTCCGTGCGGACCGTTCCACGTTTTTCCTCTGTCGTAAGAATATTCGAAACGTGATTGGCCCGCGTGGATATTTTCCATACGGAACGTCAATGCGAAATCGGGATGGGTGAAATCCATGGCCTTTTCGAGAGGAGTGATTTCGGGAAGTTTTTGGCCCGGAGTTTCTGTACCGTGGAGAGATTTACCCCGCGGAACCAGGAACCCTTTTTCGGATGGCTGTTCATGTTTCCATGTCGCGCCACCGTCGAAACTGCGTGCAAACCAGAATTCTTCCGGTTTCTCCCGGTCGATGTGGTGGCGGGTAGACCCCAAATCTTTGTAATACCCTCGGCTGTACCCCACCAAGACTTCGTTCCCCCAATTCCACATGCCGTGGTTGGCCGGCCACCCACCGAAACGACCCGCCTCGTAATACACTTCGACGTGAGTCACTTTCTCGGCTCGCAGCACAGGATCGCCGGGAAGACCAGTCGCCAAACAAAACGCGAGAATCGCAGTAATCAAAGCGACCGGTCCCAATCGATTTTGATAACGGCACCAAAACCTCTTTCGGAATGGCGTATCGGTACGTTCGAGTTACAGGTCCAGACATTGCCTTCGTCGTCGAATTCAATTTCGCGTGTGTAAGTCACTCGCGAAGGCATCGGGTAATGGGTGAATTTTTCGGTTTTGGGGTTGAAGCGAATCATGGTGTCGTTGCCGGTACCGCAGATCCACACCTCGCCAGTCGTCGGATGAATATTCAAAGCATAAGGAATCTGGTTGTCGGCATCGGGCAGCGGATACACGGTCCATTCTTCAGTCTTGGGATCGAATCGGCCGAGGACGCCCGAGCCGAAACCAGGAACCCACACGATTCCATCCGCCGCCACATGCAATCGCCGCGGTCCGCGAAATGGAGGGTTCCACTCCTTCACATTGCCACCGGGAACGGATGGATCGATTCGGCCGATACGATTTCCATTCAATTTCGAATACCAGACGGTACCGTCGGGTGCGATGTCTATTCCGTATGGCGTGCGCCCACGGGACTCTCCTTCGCCACTGCCCACTGCCTGATCCGCTGAGGGCAATTTGTATTGCGTGACGTCGTAGGTTTCAGGATGCATCGAGTAGACTTCCGCGCCTGCATCCGTGTACCAGATTATGCCTTTTTGGTCGATGCGCAACGTATGGGGATAGGCACCGCGTGGAGCCGGTTTCGGAAAACTCGATACTTGTGTGAACTCTTTGGTGGCCACATCGAATTTTGCCATCTTACCTCCGATGGCAAGAGTCATCCACATGTCTCCGTTGGCGGCCGCTTCGATGGAGTGTGGACCAATATTCCGGTTGGCGCGACCGGCATGGTTCCCGCCGGGGATTGGAAAAGTCTCTTGTTTCCCGGTGGCCGGGTCTAGCGTAATGAGCGAATCGTTGTCCATATCCACGACATACACTACGCCATCTTTTCCGATTTCAAGGTCGTGTGCGTTGGTTTCCAGTTCTATCCCGATATCCCATTCCGTAATTTGAGCTTTCAGCACATCCCCCGTTGGCCTTGGAGGAGGCGTGTACGTCGGCCAGTCTTCGATGGCCTCATCTGAGTAGGTGGCGAGAAGACGGTCCACGAGGGTTTGCTGCGTATGCTTGTACAGGGCACCGAAACCGCTCATCCGAACGATCATTGTTTCCCAATCCACCGGCGCTTCCGGAGAACGAAATCCGGTCGTCCCCACTTGGTGACAATAGGTGCACGCCATTTTGAAATTCTGCTTGTCTTTTTCGCTGTCGAATTTCAGGAGGCTAAACAGGTTGTCGCCGAGACGTTGTTCATTGATATCTTCGGCGGGTTGCATCGCGATCTTCAATCCGTGCGAATCCTTTGACGATGGATCCACGTCGTCAACGAACCCATCTTCCATACCTATCGTTCTCGCGCGGATTTGATAAGTCCGAGATTCCAACCCATCGATTCGAAAACGACCGTCCGAGCTCGAGAATACGGAGACGCTCTTGGCGGAGACCTCGTCGATGGCCGATACCATAACGCCGCTGAGCGGTTCGCCCGATTCGTCGACCACTCTGCCAACGACTTCGTCAGCCTGGCTCCAGCTGGAACAAAGTAATAGGTATGCGATGATTGGGTACGCCAGAGTCTTCATGATATTCGGCTCCTCAATTTGTATGATGATTGTGCGGTCTGGCAATTATAGTCACGAACTGACAAGCATGTACAAGTTACAGATGTCGCTCACCGTTGAGTCCTATTGACAAGATATGAATGTTAGGGTACTGTGAAGCAGTAACAAGGAGTTAATGACCAGCAGTATGAATCGAGTTGCCGTAACATTAATGATTGGGATACTCCTTCTTTTCTCCAAATACACCTCACCTGTTGACGCGTGCCTTCATTCAAGCGCACAGGGCGGTACCGTGCAGGAAAGCGGGCAACGAGGCATCATCTACTGGCACGATGGCCACGAAGATCTGATTTTGAGCGTCGATTTTTCTTCGAAGACACCGAACAACCATCGTCGCTCGCGTGGGTGATACCCGTGCCGAACCTACCCGATTATTACGGCGTGGCCAGCGCCGAATTGTTCCAAGAAATCGACAAAGCGTTATTTCGTCAACCGAGATATGCATCGGAAGAAACGGCGCCAATGCTTCGCGGTCGACCGAATGAAGAAATCACCGTTCACAAAGCGGAACATGTGGGCGAATACACGATCCGGCCTATCGAAGTTTCGGGGTCTGGAGCGGGTGATACATTAAACCGGTGGCTTTTAGACGAAGGGTTTCAGGCCATTGATGAAGCCAACTTGCAATATTACACGTCCAATGAGTTTGTCTTTCTCGCCATTCGTGTCGATACGGACCGGATGAAGGGATCCATGCGGCCGTTACGCATTTCCTTTCAGTCGGACCAGATTTTCTATCCGCTCAAATTTTCCTCCCACCAGGGGGTGTTCCATTGCGGCATCTACCTGTTGACCCACACTCGTTTAGAAGAAGCTAAACTCCGAAAAATCATCAAGTGGGGTTTCAAATATCGTCCAAATTTACTGGATCCGTTGTACAGGCATCGAACGACTCCATTCTCAAAACAAATATCATGGAAACAAAATATTCCGAAAATAGCGAAAGAACTACACGCGGGATCACCTCTCGCGGCAACGAAGGTTCCGCCCCCATCCGAGACCGTTTGGGCGACCTATATCGGGGGTATAATAAATCAGAAATCTTTTCCCCTGGAAAAAGCTCAATCCGATTTCTTCATTGACGGTAACTGAACACCGTCCGGCCCGACGTCACGACGAGTGGCAGCTTCAGAAAAGAAAACCGGCGCCTCTACGTATACTAGGCGCCGGTTCGAATTCAGTCGTTCAGAGATGTGATGATCAATCGTCGTCGGTTTTGAGGAATTGCGTGACCTCTTCCCCTTTGAGGGTGGACCATTCGGCGAAGGGAATCATCATTTCATCGGTACTGGCTGCGCCAAAGTCGACGGCCCGTTCGATATTCAAAGACGGAACCTTGTCCTTGATGGATTGGGAATTATTGAAGTTTGCCATGACGTCGATACGAGTACCGGCGGGGATCAATTTGGGGTTCGCATAAATATATTGAGTCTGCCACGCGTAGTCATAGCGGTCGACATCAAGTAAAACTTCCGTCGTTCCATCGGGATAGTAAGCCGTATACTTCATATTCTTTCCGCGATAATGCATGTGCGGGTGCAGAGAAATGAGTACGGTAGGGTCGTCGAAGGTAAGGGACGAGCCCACGGACCAATCGGGATGACCGGGAGGAATATCAAAATTTGTAAAGCCGATACCACCGCGTTTCACTTTGTGCTTAATCTCGGTACCTTCAGGATGGAACCGAAATCCGATGAATGATTGGTCAAACATGCCGGTACCTACACCGACTTCTTTGTGGTAGTGCATGCTTCCGTTTAATTTCGTTCCCGCACGCAACAGATTTCCAAAGCCTTCCGGGTACATCGTCGGCTCTTCCCCGGCAGCATTGGAACCGGCCATGAATTCCTCTTTCGGATGACCTTCAAATGCGGGAGCATTCGCGCTGGCTATCATGTGATGCACGACTTCACTACCCGGGCGCATTTCGACCGCTTTAATCCAGCGCGCGTCCGGCATCATTTCTTCGGTAATATCGACGGTGAACCGGGGCTGCCAATCTTGAACATCATCACCCACCCAGAATTGCTTGATGGGAATAATCATGTCGGGCTTGCCCATGTACCATCCGTCGGTCTGTTCGATATGGATTGGTTCCGGAGCATCGGCAGGATTTCCTCGTTTCGCGCCACCTTCCACCCAATCGACGATCGTTTTGATTTCTTCATCCGTCAGCGTACGTTCGTTTTCGAACTGACCGTCGGTGTGAGATGTCGCATCCCAAGGTGGCATATCCTTTGCCGCTACCGCTTTGGCGATTGCTTTCGCCCAAGGACGAGTTTCTTTGTAGTCCATCAACGACATCGGCGCGATCATGCCGGAAAGGTTATCGCCGTTCGTCCGGTGACATGCCTGGCAGTTTTCTTGCAGGATGGGAAGTACATCTTTTGTAAAGGTGGGTGGTGCAGCGTCGGCTGTGAGCGCCGATCCTATGGTTAGCGTACCAATCAATGCAATCGATAATGCCCTACGACTTGCTAACATCTTGAATTTCTCCTGGAGTTCGAACATAAAATTTCGGCCGAAATACCGACCGGAACCAAAAAACATTATACACAAAACACGCCAATCGCTTTCATTATCGAAAAATAAACAAGAACCATGCGGTATTCATAAGAAATTTCGACGTGAGTCCTCAACGTGCCTTCATTTTTTTGCAGTCTTCAAATTGAGCCAGTTTTTCATCATTCCCGATACGAATTCAGGGGATTCGAGGTGGGAATTGTGCCCTACGCCGGGGAGCGTGACCAGAGTCAGGTCCTTTTCGAGCCATTCCCAGGTACGATTCAGGGCTTCGTGTCCCAGCGCGCGATCTTCCAAACCGTGAAACAACAATACAGGGACAGTCACGGGATCCGGCGGGCCCTCGTCGACCAAATACGGAGGGTCGGGGTAGTTCTGACGATAATAATCGGTCATCGCTTCGAAACTCGAATGTCGAAAGCCCTCGAGATAAAGATCGTACAGTTTGGGTTCATCTTTGTAGCGCCGGGCCAATGCTTCGGCGGTGAATCCCATATCGCCTGGCTCGGCGGCGAAACGTCGAACATAGATACTTGCCTGTTTGTGAGCATTGTTGGTCGCCAATTCCCGGTTCCGTCCACGGGGGTGCGGCCGGTTGCAAATGATCAGATTGTCGATGAGCTCGGGATGGGTCATAGCAAATTTCCAACTAACGCTTCCGCCCCAGTCGTGGCCGACAATGTTTGCCGTCTTCTGTGGAAAATGATTTACTACTGCGACGACATCGGCTACGAGATATTTGAAATCGTAGTTTTCTTTCCCTTTGGGCTTGTCGCTCAAGTTATAACCGCGTTGACTCATTGCGACCACTTGGTAGTCATCGGCGAGGGCGGCCATTTGATGGCGCCATGTATACCACAAATCCGGGAATCCATGGATAAACAGTACAAGCGGGCCTTCACCAGTTGTAGCGTAATGGATTTTTACGCCATCACTATCAACGTACCCTTCGGTGAGATCTTCGAAGAGTTGATCAACGGTCATTGAATACGCGTGGGGCGTAAAAAAAGAACCAACAATCGCCGCCAAAAAAATCAAAGTCCGACTACTTTGTTGCATGTCTACTTCTCCAGAAAAAGGTTTTCGCGATAGTTTTTTCGACCTCGAGGCTAACAGAATCCGAATTCGAGTTCAATTTGAAGCAGTCTATAACTTAAACACGCAGTTACGGTGAACTCCAGGAGTCGATCGATATTTGCAACCTACTAACGTCGTCGGAAAAGTTCACGAGTGAAAATGTGCTGGCTTTTTTGAACAGTAAATGATAGTGTATCACCATCATAGAACACGGCATGATATCATACAATATTAACGAAGTACGCAGGAGAGCATGACCATGACCCAACTTAATTTCAAGGCCAACGACTACGACTTTTACCCCAGAACCATGATTCGTTTGAGCGAGATAGCCTACGACGATATCGACGACATCAAAACCAACGTGAAGAACCTTTACCAAAAAAAGGAAAATCGTTTCGATGTTGTGTGGGGCCCGGCGGAAGCGACGAGCATCGTCGATATCGCATATAGTCTCATGTTCGTCGCGTATCGTGCAGAAACGAATGAGTACGTGGTCGTCATCCGCGGCACGAACCCGTTGAGCCTGGAAGCGTGGTGCGAACAGGATTTCGCCATCGGCAACCTTCAACCTTTCGATCAATTGGCACCCGAAGCCCCAAGTGACGCACTAGTGTCTCAAGGCACGTTCAACGGAATGAGCGATCTTATAGGACTCAGGGACCCCGTTACAGACGTGGATGTTGTTTCTTTTTTGAGAGGCTTAAAGAACAACAACCTTTATGTATGTGGGCATAGCCTGGGTGGAACGCTCACGCCACCCCTTTTCGCGTACCTGAACGATGTCCTGTACGGCGGTGGCCACGTAACCAATATGGCGTTGTGGTCCTTTGCTGGCCTCACGGTAGGAGACGCGGGGTTCAACGCCTACTTCAACGGCTTGGGAAATCCCGAATTTCGTTTTCGCCTCCACAACACGTTGGACATCGCCCCCTTTTGCTGGTCGTCATTAGAAAACATTAGAAACATTTATGAACCCTACGACCTTAAATGGGGTCTTGTCGAAGAGGAATATCTGAAACACAAATTCAATCAAGCCGCGGGGCTGGACTACGCTCAGCCATTGGGGGACAAAGCGTTGCCCGGCAAATTCGATACGAAATTCATCGACGATCATCTCTGGACCTCGCAAGCGATGCACCAACACCATTCAACCACCTACAAAAAACTGGTCGATATCGCGTATCCCAAAAATCCTGAGCCCGACTGCTCGGCGGAGCTTACGCCTTCACAGGGGTAACTTGCTTGAACGAGTAAACACTAAGGCCTATCCTTTTTTGACACACCCATCATTAAGGCCCATTTAGATTGTTCGTAGTCCAACCCCAGCGGATCGTTTTTGGGTACGGTATCGGGATCGGTAAACGTTCGAAACATGCGATCCCAAGTAGTGAATACAAAACCGTAATTGGAGTCGGTCCATTGACGCTTCGCACTGTGATGCACGAGGTGAGTTCGTGGGGTAACCAAGAACGTTTCCAACTTCGTCTGATAAGGGAGCCGGATGTTTGAATGGATGTAATGCTGATTCAAAATATTGAAAATCATGATGACGAAAAAAGTGGTACCAAAATCATCGAGTGGAATCAGCAAATAGCCAAGAGTGAACGGAAATAACGAAAACACGAAATTCATGAAACTGCCACGCATTCCGGACAACCAATACACAATTTCAGGCGAATGGTGCCATGCATGATGGGCCCAGATGGAACGCGTGTGCATAAGGCGATGGGTCCAATATCCGAGAAAGTCTGTGAGAACAAGGAAAGCGATGCCGACCATCCAAAACGGAAGGCGCTGAATCGATTCCTGGTACTCAGCAACGATTTCGACTTCCGAGAGCCAACCATAGACTGGATTTTCCAATATAAACACGTATGCGAATGTGCATCCAATGCCAAATAAGTATCCGATGATGTCCCAATCGATTTCCAACTTCCCCTTCATCGTGCGATAGGGGAGCCAGAGCGCCAATCCGAGAAACACGAACCCTAGAAAAAATTCGGTAGGCATGGTGATGAATTCAATGGGAAAATCGACGGAGTCGAGCATTCGAAAAATGATCCTTGCGTTTTAAAAGTGTAGCACGGGTACGTAATCATGGAATGATATTGCGTTAAACATTTGAACGCCTACACGTTTTCTTTCGCAGCCCGCAGGATTTCGCGGATTTTCTGAAGAAGAGTATTGCGCTGAAATGGCTTTTGTATCAAATGCATTCCCTCGTCCAAAACAAAGTTCGTATGGATGGCATCTCGGCTGTAGCCACTGGAAAACAAGATGGGGAAATGGGGAAATTCCTTGAGAATGTATTCGGCGACCGCTTTGCCTCCTAGATTGGGCATCACCACATCGAGAAGAGCCATATCGATTTCGCTTCCGCGCTCGGCGAAGATATTGATCGCTTCCACGCCGTCCCGCGCTTTCAACACGGTATAGCCCACCTGCTTCAACATGGCCTCGGTCACGTGACGGACCATATCGTCATCGTCAGCGAGTAAAATAGTCTCGTATCCGCCCGCAGCGATGTTCTCCACCTCATCCTTGTCGGCCAATCGAGGGGATTGAGTGATGGGTAAGAAAAGTTTGAACGTTGTTCCGACTTCCAGATGACTTTCAACGGTTATCAACCCATCGTGCTGGTGGACGATACCGAATACAGTCGACAACCCCAACCCCGTACCTTCTCCCAATCCTTTCGTTGTAAAAAAAGGCTCGAAAATATTTTGCAATGTCTCGTCGGTCATACCCGTACCGGTGTCCGACACGCTCAAAAGAACAAAATCGCCCGGCTTCGCCCAATCGCGGTCCTTACAAAATTCCGCATCGAGTTCGACGTTAGATGTCTCAATATTCAGGGTTCCGCCGCTGACCATGGCATCGCGGGCATTCACGCAAAGATTTATCAAGATTTGTTCGATTTGGCCCCGATCCGCACGAATAACACCCAAGTCTTCCCCGGAAATAAATTTCAATGAAATGTGGTCGCCGATAATCCTTTGAATCATTTTAACGAGGTCGACAATCACTTTATCGAGATTAAGATCGGAAAGCTCGAGGACTTGCCTCCGACTAAACGCGAGTAATTGACTTACAAGAACACGGGATCGTTCACCCGCTTTCATAATCTGGTCCAAGTTATCGTGGATCTTACTGCCTTCGTCGACCATGTTGAGCGACATTTCACCGTATCCTAAAATGCCCTGTAGGAGATTATTGAAATCGTGGGCAATGCCACCTGCGAGACGCCCAATCGCTTCCATTCTCTGGGTCTGACGGAGCTGTGATTCTAAATCCTGTTCATGGGCCTCGTTTTGTTTGCGTTCGGTAATATCAATGAACGTAACGACGCTGCCAACGATTTCATCATCTCTCCAAATCGGATGTGACCAGTATTCTGTCGGAAAACTGGAACCGTCGGCGCGCCACAACACCTCATCGTCGACGTGAGACGCTTCTTCGTCCCGAAAAGCACGGTCGATTCGACTTTCATCGCGGGGATAGGGAGTACCATCGGGGCGGGTATGGTGAATCAAATCGTGCATGTTTTTGCCCAATAATTCGGCGGTCGACTCATAACCCAACGTTCGTACGCACGTTTTGTTGCACCAGGTGCAATTTCCATCCAAATCCAGCCCGTAAATCGATTCGGCCGTTGAATTTAGAAGGAGATCGACTCTTTCCTGACTCTCTTTGAGTTCCTGTTGTCCCCGACGGAGATTCGCCGTCATTTGGTTGATGCTTTCCGATAGGGCCTCGATTTCATCGCCTGTCTTCACATCGCTCGCAGCGTCCAGGTCACCGGCTCCGACGATTGATGCCACCTCGGAGATGTGTTGAATGGGTGCGACGATGTGCCGAATGAGATAAAGACCAACGAGCCCCACAATAAGAACAAGGACAAACGTAACGGGAATCACGAAGTTGCGAATATTTCGTATCGGTGCCAGAATTTCTGAGTCGGGCAGTCCGACAACCATTACAAAATCTGCTCCCTCTACCGGCGCGCAATATTCGCGAAATCTAGTATTGTCGTCGGGAGAGCGGTTAAATGAAATTTCAGTCTTGCCGCCGACTGCGGCTTGAAAGGCGGCCATATCCGCAACCTGGGTGCCGACGAGATCATGAACGGTGTGAACAAGGATCGTTCCGTTCTGACCAATCAATGCGCTGTACCCATTGGTGCCGACAGTTCTTTTGGTTACGGGAATCTCAAAGATTTTGTTGATTGATGCTCTCAACGTGAGCAGCCCGGAAACTGAATCGCGAAAATGAACGGGCATGGCGAAAACAATCGTATGATCTTCGCCAGAAGAATTCAGTTGACTCGTCGTTATTTGGAACGGTGATAATAACCGCGCTTGAGGAAACCAAGGCTCGTCATTCACGATGACGCGACGGTAACTTCTCTCCCGATCATCCACCGAGATCAAACTTGCACCTTCCATGTTGAAGAATGTGATCGAATTGTAATCTCTTCGAAGGTCGGCAATGGATACGAGGCTATCTTCCAGTTCGATTAGTTTTTCATCCGCTTTCTCAGACTGATCAAAGCGAAGAAGTTGAAAGTACTGATCAAATCCCGGATGGGCACCGATTACCCTCAGATCATTTTGAATTTCTCTTATGCGCGAGGTCACGATGAGTTCAGTATCATCGGCGACTGTAATGAGGTTTCGGTCGGCCTGATCCAACAACTGACGCGAGGCAATACGGTAGATGATGAACTCCGTACCGGCAAGCAGGATCATCAGCGGGATTATGTAGTAAAGAACAAATTTCTTAGCCAGCATCGCGCACTCACATATTTTCGGGCCAGTGTTTATAGACGTCGACCAAAGCAGCGCCCTGGGACAGATTGACCGTTCCGGAAGTACTGATATGGTCTTGCCCCTCGGCGCTCAACACCCATTTCAGGAAATCACGCGCTCCTGCGGAGGGGCTTTCGTGTGCGACTAAATAGAGGGGTCGATACAATCCGTATGCGCCGCTCGCAATATTTTCTTTGGTGGCTGCGACGCCGTCGAGCGAAAGTATTTTGACATTCCGCTTCCGCGCGCTGGAAACACCCGTCACGGCAAACGACAGAGATGTCGACTCGATATATTTTTCAATCGGGCCGCTGGAGGTATGGAATATCGCGTCGCTCGTGTATTCTACATCCGGGTCCTCAAAGAGAAGCAGGCGCGTCATGTAGCCAACACCGGAGAGTTTTCCCATGACGGTCTGTTGACGGAATGCTGGCAGTATGAGTGCGTCCGGTCCGCCGAGATTACTCCAATTTCGGATATCACCCTGTAACACCTTGCGGGCCATATCAGACGATATATTGGAAACCGGGTTGTCAGGGTGGGTAAAAAATACCAGCGCGTCCCAGGCAACATGGGTGTGAACAATATTCCCCTCAGCTTCGGGGAATTGGTTTTGCAGGGAATGGCGACACGTGCCGCCGATGTCAGACGATTTTCCCGCGACGGTGCGAATCCCACGGGTGGCTCCCCCGCCTTTTACAGAAACTAGAACTCCTGTATCCTCGGTATAAGCGGCCACCAAATCGGTGATGTATGCTTTTTTGGATATATCGCAGCCGGTCCAGGTAAGTTCGTTCGGGGTATCAATGCCTTGATTTTCAGGTGAACTGGCTGCCTGCGACTCACTGGAAACAGACGGTGGTTCTTCGGGCGAAGTTACTGGAGCGTCGGATTCCGTGCACGCTGAAATCAAACATCCGATTCCCAACAGCACCAAACAATTCCGAGTCTTGACGAGTATGTTCATGGCTCTTCCCCCCCCAATCGCTCGTCGCATTCAACATCATTGAAACGCTGCATGAACGATTGGATTTGACCCAATACTACATTACTATTCGTCGAGTATTTAGTTTAAATGATATTTGCCAACGTGTCAATTCAGACCCGACTATTAGCCCATTTTCACCAAAAAAAAAGCGTGCTACCCGGAACAGGCTCCGGGTAGCACGCTTCTGCTGATTTCGTTTAATTATACGTTTTTCGGTACGACGAACGGTTTGCGGTAATCCCGAGTGAGATAGCTGTTCGCTTCGGGATCATTTTTGACCATTTCCGTTTTGGTATCGATTTCGAGAACGCGGTTGACGCGAGCACCGGTCAATGCATAGTGCGAAAGGGCCGATGAATAATGTCCGTCAATGGCTTTCGCATTAATGGTTTCTGGTGTCCGGTTTTGAACGCTGTCGATGAAGTTCTGGTAGTGATTAACGTCGTCGCCGTCGAATCGTTCTTTCGCCAATTTGCCTTGGCCACGTCCTTTGTATGCGCGATAGCCACCGTAACTTGGGAACGTCATCCATCCTTCGGAGCCATAGAACATCACACCGAAAGAGGTACCGCCGGCTTCGTCATTGGAACACCAGGGGCGTACTTCCAGCGTCATCATTTTATCTTTTCCGTCTTTCCCTTTGAACATATAGGAAGAGGAAGAAACGTTGAACACTTCTTTGGCGTCGTCCCAAAGGAACATGCCGCCCATTGAGGAAACCCGATAAGGGACGTCAACTTCCAGGCCCCAACGAGCTGCGTCGAGTTGGTGAACACCCTGGTTACCGATATCACCGTTGCCGTAATTCCAAACCCAGTGCCAATAGTAGGGAACATAAATGCCATTCCCTTTTTTGTCGACCATGAATTTTTCTTTTTGCGCCGGTCCTTGCCACAGATCCCAATCCAATTCCTTGGGCGGTTTTCCTGTTTTAGCCGGCCCAATGTCGGGACGCCATTTGTAGCATACGCAGCGGCACATGTAGACCTCACCGATGAGACCGTTATGGAGTTCCTGGATGCCTTCCTGGAAACCGGGGTTACTGCGAAGCTGCGTGCCGTGTTGAACAACACGGTTATATTTCTTTGCGGCTTCGA
>Ga0315336_1001856_pt1 | contig 36390 bp, 46 predicted proteins | sample ASW5metaG_FD_204512 | JGI IMG/M metagenome (GOLD analysis project Ga0315336, IMG submission 204512) | Ammonia-oxidizing marine archaeal communities from Monterey Bay, California, United States - ASW #5 | ecosystem: Environmental > Aquatic > Marine > Intertidal zone | place: USA: California... | reverse complement strand
TGTTGTCATACAGGTATGGACCGACCGTATCAACCCCCTCGCGCCCCCCACGGATATTCATCGCCTTTGTACAAATGACCTTGCTCTCTCTTTCGGGATTGTCCCAGAACTTGATGTATTTCGATATCTCCGTCTCGGTTTTCGCGGACAAGTAAATATTGCCCGTAAATTCTCCATTTTTTTCTGAGTTGTATCCGCACATTCTTCCGCACAGACCTTGAAGGATGGTGTCAGTGTTCGGTGCCATAGAAGTTTCGTATACAAAACTGATATGTTTCTTAGGAAGAACTTCGCCCATGCGCGCCCTACCGCAGATGTGGACAAGAGTCGGACGCCGTGGTGCTTCGGTCAAGGACGGAAAACCACCCACGAGGTCACAGGTGGTCGGTTTTCCGGAAAAGTATTGACGATACTCGTAACCTATTTCGCCACACATTGATTCAATCAGGTAGCGTGATTTGGTGTCTCTTGTGCGCAAAATTGCGTACTTATTGCCAAACCCTACGTTTTTCCTCAAAGTATTTTGAAAGTGATCACTTGTGATTGGTTCGGCGGTAAAGTTCAGTTGACCGCTCTTATTGAATGTTCCTACGCCGTGGTATGCCTCGTCCGTCACCATAGGCACAACCACCTTTGCGTCAACCACGCCGGGACGCGACTCCATTGCTCGGCGCTCCTCTGCTGTATGACAATTCACGATAACCTTTTGGTTACAAGTCAATTCGGAGAACGGTGTTGCACTAACGCTGAGAAAGCGAATGCGGCGTTTGATGAGTTCGTCGAAATCGCCACGAAGAACGCCGGACAGTCCGTATTGTTCAAAGAACTTAGACGGTCGGTTTCCATCAGACTGCGCCATATGACACTCGTCCCAAATGATGAGCGTGCTGTCGGGAACTTTTGAAATTGTCTTCAAATCTTGACCGAAACAAACCTTGATTTGCCCGGTCAAGATACGCTCGTAGTGTCTGGATTCGCGAGCATCCGGGAATTTTTCTATGGAATATTCCTCGATTGCGCGCTGACAATCTTCATTTGTCTGCGCGCGTAGAGCCGTATCCTGGCTTCCCGTAATAAGGAGCACATTGTCAATATGCTTCCCATGGAGCATATCGAGCGCCGCGCGCAAATACGTGCCGGTTTTGCCCGACTGCATCTGGGCGAGAAGGATCGCGTACGGATGACAGGGATCCTCCGTAAAATTAGCGAGTATCTGCGAAGCCGTCATCATCTGTCCGGGGTGAAACGTGTATTTTGTCATACCCATCATCATCGCCATTGTTTAACAAATACAGATACTGCCGACTTAACAGACACAGGTGTAGTTGTAGAACAGATAGCTTGGGTTGGGTTGCTTTTTGTTTTGCTTTTTGTTTTGTTTGTTTGTTTGTTTGCTTTGTTTGCTTTGTTTGCTTTGTTATCTATTTAAAACAAATCAATTTTTATTAGACCATAGTTATTTATCTATAAAGGGATTAAATAATAAATTTATTTTAATTTAGTAATTAATCATGGAAAAATGTCAATATATTTCTATCGTAATATTTATTAATAAATGAAGAGAAATAACGCCGATAAATAGGTGAAAGTTATAATTATCGCTAACGGCTTATAAATTATCGCTAACGCCTTATAAATTGATTTAATTTTAATTTGCGTAATATAATAAGAATGAACGTATATATATATTTTAATTTATTATTGTTAATTTGTATTTTTACAAATAGAAATAATTTAGATATAGTCCATATCCCATTCACGCGGAGAAATAGAGACGCCACCATTAATTCCGATTGCTATGACGTGTGCTATAATAATAATGGATATTGTATGGAATTTTATGATAAAACTAATGGATTAGAAGTCAGTTGCGGAAAGGGCGAATCCAGACGATACGACGATGCCCATATATCGTCAAAACAATATTCTAAACTGGGGGATCAATGTGTATGCTTAGTTTCTAATAATAAAAACAAATATAACTACGATATATTTGAATGTTCGCCGCGTACTAATTGTGAGTATGACGACGAATGTATTGAAACTATATTCAACGATTATATGAACGAAAATGACTATATGGATAATTTAAGAAAATGTATGAAACATGGATAGTAATATTCTAAATGGGTGTTCCATATATTATTTAAATATTAAATTATATGGGCAATGTATATTGTAGATCTTGCGGTGGCGCGAGTGAAGGATATGATCACCCAGGTTATGAGGCGGATGATATAGAAACTTGGTACAACTATAATATAAGAAACAGAGAGTTTGAACAAAACCATTTTATAAAATATTATTTAAATAATTGTGGCAATCTAAATAATATAATAAATATATGACAAACATTCTCACAGTAAATGAGAATTTATCATTCATAATAGATTATTTGAAGGATTATTTAATCTATCGTCATTTAACGTATTCTTAACCAATTTCAAATATTTATAATTGTATTTAACTTTACGTATACAATGACAATCATTCAGAGCGTTCATTTTCTTATTAAATAGTGTTATGCAACCATAATCTAATTCCAATCCATTATTCGATAAATATTTTAGGATTTTAATGTCGGAATTATATTCTAAACAATATTTCAATATATCTATGTGTTTATAGTATATTTTATCCATAAAATACTGCAATATTTTCAAATTATTTGTTCTTACTATTGTTTTAAATAGATAATCTAAATTAGGAATATTAGTGTTATTTATTGGAAGAACTTCATTCATTTTTTCAAGAAGTTTTATAGATTTGCCCGTGTCTGTACCATTTTCAATAATAAATATATATAGTCCATAATCAAATTCTATTTTATTTTCTTTAAAAACAGCAATTAAATTATTATAAAATCTGTAGTTTTTAATTTTAATGTCCAAATAACAATCACTAAGATCTACATCGTACTTATCCAGTTTGTAATTATTTGCTATAATGAATTTTATTAAATCTATATTTTCATTTTCAATTCCATTATAAAATACCCATATAATATTTTTCTCTATTTCTTTCTTGAAAAATTTGTTAAAATATGCCAATCCGTCATAAAATGAATTATTGATACAGTTCGTTAAAAGATCTGTGGAAAAGGAATCATTATTAATATGCACAATCCTAATTATTTTCATATCTTTTTTTTTTATACCTAATTCATACGTTAAATCTACATTCTTATATTTTCTATATTTAGTCCGAAATTCGTCTATCGTGATACAATCGTTATTATATAAATATTTGTGTAGTGGGTTGGAATGATGACTATCTGAATTTTTTTTAACATAATGCATTAAAATCGGAAATTCATTATCAACTAAATATTTTAAACATTCTAATTGATTTTTAGCAATAGCTTGGTCAATACATGAATGATCGCGGGGACAACCATGTTCACTTAGAAATTTAACGCATTCGAGATGGCCGTTATTCACGGCAAATCTAATATATTGAGGCTCCCAAAAATAACTACTGGAATATTTTTGTAATTTAACAATAATAATTTTTTTATAATACCATTTTAACATATTGAGATATCCGAATTTACATATTTTGCTCATTAGTTTTTCGTCATATTTTTGCCCAGTATAAAATATAATGGCTTTTAGCTGAGTCAATAATGAAAAATCGTTAAATTTTTTAAATAGCGGTTTGTATCTCTTATAATTTTTATTTTCATAATCATCGCCGTCGCCATCATATTTGTTTTTATATAAAAAATCAAATATTTTCCAAGGTATTGTTTTAACACCCCAATAACGCAACAAGTCAAATACTTTATATAAATCGTTTATCTCGTTAATTTCTAAACTTTCTATATAATTAAGGTCATCGGTATATTCAATATTATCATCCTTGGATGTTTTATAAAGTTCAGAATCTTTCAATATTTCTTCAATATTCATTTAATTATATAAATAATATATCTTTAGATTTATTATTACTTTTTTTAAGAAAGTTATAATATAGATGAAGTAGCATTATTTATAGTATTCTCTAAATTTTAATTGCTTCTGGATGTGGATTTTCTGATAGCGAATCCCACGATATTTTATCTAAATTCTTTTTAATTATTTTTATAGGTCCTGGATTTGATGATAAATTATTTCTATATATTTTTCCCATATTGGTTTTAATTTATACAAACCGAATTTTAACTTATATATTATTACTTTTTAAATCAAAATAATCCATATCAAAATAATAATCACTTGGATATAAAGTTATGTATAAACTAAAATCACATTCTAAATAAATTTTCATGGAATCTTTAAAATTTTGTTTATCATGATTATCTATATGTTCAAATTTTGTTGATAATAAATTCATATGAAATAAGTATCCATTGTATCAATAAATTGTTTATTTATTGTTTATATTTTATATAGTGTATCTATATTTTTTTTAGTAAATAATATAGTTTTAATTCCAGTCTTTTTAAATGTATCTAAGATTTCTTGTCTATCATCGATCATTATATTAACATTCATCGCCTGGGCTATTTTAACCTTATCGTTTTTGTTTTCGCAAAATATGATGGAATTAAACCTATCGTCCAATCCATACATTTTTAATATTTCTTTACTTTTGAAGGCATTATTTGGATAGGCCTTGCTAATAATAATTAATTTATAATTATCTTTTTCCGATAGATATTTTATCACATCGTAAATACCTTCCACCAACGATATATTTTTATAATTTTTTGAAAATATATTAGTGTCATTATTAGAATCAAATATTACACCACCTATATCAAAAGCAACAGTATATATTGATTTATCCATTAATAAAGATAATATTTAAATATATTTTAAGTATTATCTATTATTAATTATCGGTAGCACTCGGTTCAGCAATATATTATTGTAAAAAAAATTGATAAAACTTATTGATATTATCCTATTTAAATCACTAATAATTCAAAAATAATGCGTTTTTTTTCAGTAATTCTCAATATTTCCGGATATGGACGATAAATAAATAAAATTATAAAATTGATAATTTTATTTTTATTTAATAAAGCATGAATAACGATGAATATTTCAAAGCATTAGTAAATAAATTAATACCACGTAAAAGATAAATATTATACCATAATAAATCACACTCGTCATAACTTTTTTTATTTTTATTCCAAGGTTTTAAGCACCTTTATAATAATCTCCTTTTCCAAATAACAGAGAAACTAAAGCATATTTCATTATCATAACGATTTGCGTTTTCTACCAGATTTGCGTTTTCTACCAGATTTGCGTTTTCTACCAGATTTGCGTTTTCTACCAGATTTGCGTTTTCTACCAGATTTACACTGACCACCTCCTAATTTATTATGTAATTTTACTGCTGATTCAATTTTGTCTCTTTCGTCTCTTTCTATTTCTCTTTTGACTCTTTCTATTTCTCTTTGTTCTATTTTAATTAGCAGTTTAGTATCGATAAATTGTGGCGAATGATCAGTGTCATAATAAATAAAACCATACGTTTTTTTTTGGTCAATAACTGTATATGTTAAGTAATAATTTTCAATGATATATGTGCCATCATCCAGGTAATCATCCAGGTCAGTTCCACCTGTACCTACAATATATTGAGTAATTAAATAGTTTGTTCTATTAAATAGTATTGTGCCTTTTTGATAAACGTGAAAGTCTGCGCAGAAATACTCAATAGGAATTTGTTTATCTGGAATTTCGTCTATAACCAGGTTTACAAAATCTGCCAATTCAGTATTAGTAGTGGTTTGTCTATTTCCTTTTTTAATTCTTGCTATCTGAATTGGATGATGTCCGCATAGTATTAATTTATGTAGCGGTTTGCCTTCGTCAATTAATTTGCCAATATAATCTTGTATATTACGGAATTGTAAACTAATTATTTTCTTCGTATTTGTTTGTTTAAATACATAATTATAACATACTATATCCGTTAATGTTTCATTAAATACAGTAGTATCTATCATAAATATTAATATTCCATTTTTATATTTTATAGTAGTATCGTCACTAATACAATTGTGACTATTCTTACAATACTCTATTTGTTGAGTTAAATTGTAACATTCTTTAGGAGTGTTCTCTACGTAAAGAGTGTCGTTTATTTCATGATTACCATTTAGAAGATAATATGGTTTATTAATACCATTTAAACAATTCATACCTGATATAAAATCCTCTTCCTTATAGATTTTGTGTTTTAACTTTTTATCTTTGGGTTTTAACTTTTTATCTTTGGGTTTTTTATCAATAGTCATAGAATCAGCATAGTAATTATCACCTAAAACAATCATAAAGTCAAATAACGCACTCAGCCTTCGTATAAAGAAAAATACTGCTGATTGACCAGGCTGATTATACTGATTTATACATCTGCCTTTATTCCAACATCCAAACGTTATAAATTTCATATATATTATAATAATAAAAAAATTGATATATAAATAAGTATTATAAATGAGTTATTCACTAATAAACGGTACAATCCATTATGAATTAGATTTGAAAAATTATGAATATACTGAAGAATATATAATTGAAAATTTGTCAAAACTTGATCTAACTGATATTTTTAAATATCAAAAAACTCTAACTTTTAATTTTGTAATAAATTATTTATTAAATGAAAAATACCAAATAACCAGCAACGAAAAGGATATAGTAATTGACGATATATTGCGATACCATCCTTATTTAAAAAAAGATTACAGAGAATATCAAAATTCTAATAATGTAAATACCAAAAATTAATCTTTTTTCTATTATAATATTTATATACTAATTATCGGCACTGGGGCAACTGAATTACAAGCAATTCGCGATCACCATACCCACTAATATTTTCGGGACAGTGCCACAAATCACCGTTCATCAAGACCGTGTTACCACTCGCGACTATTATTTTTGGATATTCGCGAGAAGTATAATCCATATCTGGGTCATTATTTCCAAGATTGTATTTTAGATTACCACCACTTAATTCTGGGTCTTTTTTAAGATAATAGATAACCGTTGCGACGTAATTTTCAGACCATGCGCCACCATCGTCTAGGTGCCACGCCAATGGCGTAATCACACCTCTACCCGTACTATGATAACGCTGCCCTTCTATGAACCATCGATCAATGTTACAAGAAAAGTTGTATGACTTAAGCAGCGCCAACGTATGCTCTAATAGACTACTGAATTCTTTCGTTGGGTTTTTATTATCAATATTCAGCGATTGTTTTGAGACAAAGGGTTTAGTATCGTCAATGTTAGACATTAATTGATTATACACGCGGTACGCGATAACGTGATCTTGTTTAGTTAATTGAATTGGATCAGTCATTTTAATATAAAAAAAAAAATATCAATTTTATTCAATAGTATTCAATATTGTTATTATAATATAAATATTATTAGATAACTATATATTAAATGGTTTCTAAAGAAAGAAAAGCCAAATTTTTAAAAAGTAAAAATATTTATAACAAAAGAAATTTAAGATTTCCTGGTTTTCTGAAAAAAGAATGCGATTACGATAGAAAATTTATAGAAATAGACAATGACAAAAGTAAAAAGGCCACATCCAAAATTTTAGATAAATTAATAAAAGATAAAATACATGTTCAAATATATTCGAGCGACGATAAAAAAAGTTGCAAAGGAATTATATTAGACTATAATAAAAATTATATAATAATGATTGCAGATGTAAGTGAATATGAAATAGGTAATTTAGCTATCATTAAAAAGGTAACAAATATAATCAAATATAAAAACATACACCAGCATATATACAGTGACAAATTTAAAATAGTACAACAGCAATATGATTATTTTAAAAACAATGATTTTTTACCAATGTTGCCTAGTGATTTACAGAAAAAAATAACCAATAATCTTGCTTTGATTGATTTAAAATCATTTAAGAATCATACTATTGAAAGAAATGACGATTTATTTAATTTTCTAAAAGATAAAGATTATGTATTAGAATTCAGTATTACTAATACTTCTGATATTTTCTATGGTACAATTATAAATGTCAATAGTAATAATATAGAAGTGCGGGCGAGATTATTAAATGAATATATATTTGTTAATAATATTTTGACAATAAACTATGACGATATTCAATATATAAAAATAGATATACTAAATAAAAAACAGAATGTATTGTTAATAGATTATGGCAATAATAATTATAATAATAAATTAAATAGCGTGATAAGCTCAATAAACGAAAATTACACGTTTGGTTGTATATATGACAATTTAACTTATAAATTTACTATTGAGATAAAAGATGATAATGAAAATAGTATTATTAATAGTAAATTATTTATGAATAAATTATATTATCTAAATACCAATCGTCATCAAGTGATATCACTAAGAAATAATGATATAAATATAATTGAAAATATTGAGGATAATGTAAACTTAGAAATAGGTTTAAAAAATATAGATAAATATAGCGATAATAATTTAATTTTTAAATTAATAGATAATAACTATTGTTTATTTGGTTTTAAGATTTTGAAAAATTATAATAATTATTTATTAATACAAAATAATAGTGAAGTAAATATTATTTTTAAAGAACACATTGAGAATATTTATCTGGATTATAACCCAATCAATAGTTTTAAATATAAAATAAATACGAATATTAAGGATTTAAATGATATTATAAATAAAATTTGTAATATTCAAACAAAATATATAGACTATTTTTTCTATATAGTGAATATTGATAATGGTGTAATATATACAAAAATATGTTATTATGAATTATGTTTATCCGATAATATATTTAAAATAAATGTAAATGACGTTATTAAAATAGATATAGTTGATAATTACTTAGATAATCTTAATAGTAATTATTTGCAATATAAAGATCATAATTTAGTAAAATCCTATTATGAATTGTATAAAAAATTATATGAATTGTCAAAAAAATATATTATACATGATAATTTTTATATAGGACAAGTAGTAGAAATATCCGATTCACTATATTTTGATATAGAATTTTCAAATAAATTAGAAAATGAATCGTGGGAAATAAAGAGACGAAATCGTTTTGATTTAATAGGGGAACCTGTAATATCTGATTTATAATGTGATCGTCAAAATATATGTGTGGTATACGACGAGTACATATCTTGCGCTCTTACATATGTAATGAATTCTCTGTAATATGTTCATTCCATTCATCATAGAAGTTTTCATCATCGGGTGAATTTATTATAAAGTCATTAGCTAATATAAAATATATTTATTTAACAATACTAATATAGTATTCGCGGTATATTTATAAATAATATAAAAGTGATGTACTATTGGAATAATAAACAAACATGGTAAATAATGATTATAATACATGGGGGGAATCACAAGATACAAAAGAACGAAGAGAATTGCTCCGCAAACAAATATTAGACGATCGTGATAATATTAAATATAAATACAATATTACTCAGCACCAGCGACAAAGATTATTACATACGCCGCCGTCCCCACAGAATAATCATCCGCATATTTTTCCGGTTAAATCTTCACTATTTTCTTACTTGACAATTCTATTTGTAATTATTATTGGAGCACATTATTCATTCAGATTGTTTGGTGACAGTGCCAAACAACCATATGAGTACACTCTGAGTTTAACCTCTGATTTAATTCGCGTCCCAGTCCTTTTATCTAGTAATGGTAAATTAATTAGGAGCAAGATGCTGGTCGATACGGGAGCAAGTGTCGTTGTAATCACGAAGTCAATGTTGCGTAAATTAAATATGGAATATATCATGGTTCCAAGATTATGTAAGAAAGTGATAACTTCAACCGCAAATGGTATTAGGACAGCGTGTTTAATTACTATTAAGCAAATGCAGTTAAAAAGATGTATTGCTCATAATGTAGAAGCAATTGTATATATAGATGAAGAAAAACATTCAGATGCGTCATTATTAGGAATGTCATTTTTAAACAAATTTAAATTAGTAATTAATCATGGAAAAATGTCAATATATTGCTGAATAAATTAAATATAGAATGTATATAAAATATAGAATGTATAATATATTTAATTTACTTCGAAACATACTAATCATATACTCAACATTACTTGTATCCCATTTACTAATTTCTTCATTAAAATCACACTCTTCAAATAATTCGCACATAATTGTGACTTGAGATGAAGCCATGTTTGACTATGCTCATAAATTTAACCAACCGATTGGGCTCTGGGACACCAGTAGAGTTGTAAATATGGAAGGCATGTTTGCCGATGCTTATCAATTTAACCGATCGGGAATTGGAACACCAGTAGCGTTACCAATATGCCTTGTATGTTCAATGATGCTCAACAATTTAACCAACCGATCGGAAACTGGGACACCAGTAGCGTGACCGATATGATATATCGAAAAGTTAGTAGAACTCCAGCGAAAAGCAAGCGAAGAAAATTATATTTAGACTCTAGTCGTCCGCGACGACTATCTTAATAACTCTGAGTTCATCATACATGATATATCTTTTGAATAACAAATATTTTATTATAAAAAATTGAATGTTATTTAAATATAATAATTTTATAAATGTCAGATTTTTTACACCAAATAGATAATTTATTTACAGAAGACGAATGTGACAAATTCATAACTAACTTTATGAATGAATACGAAAATAAAAAAATAGATGAGATACGAGATAAAGATAGAGTTTATGATAGATATATCTTTTATGACGAAGAATTGGCAACACAATTATTTGAAAAAATCAAATCATATATACCCAAGAAGCTTAAAAAAAAATATAAACGAATAAAATTAAATTCGTGTTTCAGAATGTCCAGATATCATAAAAATATGAAGTTCGGCATTCATAAAGACGGCATGAATAGAGATAAAGAAAATAATATTAGCTACGCTACATTAAATATTTTTATGAACAAAGGTTTTAATGGGGGCAGAACCATATTTTATGAAGATAAATTTGGTAAAAATATTAATTTAAGCGTTGAACCGGAACCAGGTCGTGGAGCATTTTTCTATTCGCAACAATATCATTGCGGAGAAGAATTATATGATTTATGTAGCACTAATGGTAAATTTTTATTAAGAACCGATCTAATGGTCGGTAATTAAGATAGGTATTATAGTATTATAAGCTCATAGGAGTCCCGCTCCAATTAAAATATGAATAATTTATTCCCTCCACTGGAGCAGCATCTTTAACGACCACTCTCTCGACCACTCTCTCGACCACTCTCTCGACCACTCTAATCTTCTCTGTATTTTTTGTCAATAGATTATCTATTTCTTTCGGAAAAGGATTGCGGCATAATGGACATATTGATTTCTTCATTTGCAATAAGCATTCTATACAAATATCGTGTGAGCAATTTGTTTTGAATGAAAATGCTTTTTTGTTATCGAGACATATACAACAACATTCTTGATCTGAATTAGTTTCTTGTTTAATTTCTTCTGGTTTGCTAATATCGCTATTTATATTAATTATTGTTTTAATATAATTCATTTATTATTATAAATTGTAATTTTTAAATTAAAATTAAAATTTATTATTTAAATAATAAGACCATTATTTAAATGATTTATAATGGATAAAAGAATTAATCATATTAAAAACAATTACAATTTGAAAAGTTTAAACGATGAAGAATTTATTAAAGAAAACTTTGTTGAAATGATATTTATCGAATTCTTTTAAAAATATTACCTTTATTAATACTATAAAATTTAATATAAACTTTATCAAAAATCTTTTTTAATGGTAAATGAGAGGAATGTGGATATATATGTCCGATTAAATACAAATTTAATTTTTTTAAGTTATATTCTTTTTTAATAGTATTATAAATATATTCTATATAATAATTAGAAGAATTACCAGCATACGAAAATGAACTTTCTATTTGTGAATCTCTAAGAATAGTTATATATAAATTATTATTAATAAGTATAATATTATTTATTTTTATAGACCCATATCCACAAGCCTTCCAATTTTTAATAATTTTTATATTTTTTATATCTTCGTTATTAATAATATCGGTTATTGTATCTCTAAATGCATAATACGAAGGTAAATTGGCATTACTGCTAAAAAAACTTATAGCAATATTTATATTATTTATATTATTTATATAAGACTTATTATTTTTTTTTACTATTAAATGTTCATATATAAGATAATATATATCATTAGATATAATAAAACGATTTGTTAAGTCTATTTTTATAAAACTTATATATTTATCTATATAATAATTTGTTTTTTTATTATTTAATAGATTTAATAACGGCGTAACAATTTTGGGTATAGTTGTGAAACGCGGCATGGTATATATTTAAATATCAGTATTTTTAAATAAATTGAGATGGATTACCTGTCAATATTCATTTAAATAATATAACTTAATACAATTTAAACTATGAACCCAGAACTTAAAAATAAAATAAATGAAAGAAATAACGATGATTTAATATTTTTAAATAAGTTGATAGTAAGGGCATTTTTTAAAAGATGGAATAAATTTAGTAATTTAAGTAATAATATAAAAAATCCTTTGATTAAAACTGATATTATATATATAATTCCATATAAAAATACCAGAAACTATATAGATTATAGAAGAAGGTTTATTCATAATAAAACAATTACTATGAAGAAACATACGTTTAATTGTAGTAATTGTAGTAAAAACGTTAATACGATAGTTAAAATAGAACAAGACCAATTGATCTTATATAAAAAAACTCATTGTCGCGATTGTTATAAATCCTATTCCCAATATACAATATATTAGATTATATTTATCGTACTTGTGATCTATGGTTTATGGTATTATATTTGGTTCGTGATCTGCGTTTGCCTCTTTTCTTTGTTCGTGATCTGCGTTTGTCTATTTTCTTGGTTCGTGACCTACTGCGAGGAGTGGTTCGTGACCTACTGCGAGGAGCGGGTCGCGACTCACGAGGAGCGGGTGGCAATGGGTGAACACGCCTCTTTTTTAACACGTCCCAAATCCTCCACGCGTCTCTTACGCGTTTCTCTTCTCTTTTTACGCGTTGCTCTTCTCTTTTGCATCCGTCGTAATAGTCTTTCATATCATCCCGACATTCTTTAAAATACGACTCAAGAATATGCTCAAATTCACTCTCATCAATTAGTTTAAATAAGTCTTCGTCTTCTAAATCGTCACGTTCAAATCCTAACTCATCAAAATTCTTTTGTATGTCGCACTTATCCATTAACTTGTCTATTGTACAATCCATATATATATATTATATATATATATTATAACAACAAATTAGTTATCCAAATTATCGGTTACATAATTTAAAAAATATAAATTAGGTGGTCTATCACTACTTCTATAAATAATTGGGATGTTAGTCTTTGGAATATTCATATGTTTTACAAAACGAAATATTCTGATACATAATTCCTAAATAAAATAAATTTATTTATTATTTATCACACTATTATTTTCGCGAATTACTCGTGGCCACTCGCGACCAGCGAACACTCGCGACAAGTCGCAAACGCGGCTGTTGTAAACCCCGTACGGCGCGTGCGGGGGCTAGTCTCGCACGCACATATATATACGCTGGTAAATACGCTTTCTAACTTCGTAAAGTAGAGATCCGGGAATGAGTGAGCTGTATGACTTATTCTGTGATACCCTCACGGTGGCCGCGTGAGGCTGTGTCTGGATGACCGTGATGTATAGACCCTGTCCTTCCGATTCCTCCAGGTCGCCCGCGATATTCTCGGTATGACATCCTTCACGACCAATTACCGCTTCCCAGTTAATTGGGGTACAGGACTCGTCGTCCACGGTAATGTCGAATTCCTTCGTCACGCGGTCATGAGACGACTTCATTTCCGCTTGCTTGAGGGGTTGACTTACGCTTACGCTCGCTTTCTTAATCCGCTCGCCGTTGAATGTAAACACATCGATGTCCATCAAGATCTTGTCGCCGATTGTCAGACTCCTCTGATTTGGCAACCAGAACCAAATGTCTTCGCCCGGAGAGTCCGAATCCACGCCACAATAGGAGAGAATGTATCCGTCCTCACCCTTTTGTACATATGTGATTTGGACATTCACTGCTTCATGTATACCAGGGGTAAGCAGTTGAGGGGTAGACCGGAGCGCGGCGAGTCTCGCCTCTAAAACCTTCTGACCGACCTGACAAGCGTGAATATTTGTCCCATTGATGATTACCTGGCCGCCCATATCAGACACGTTCACCTGGAAGCGCACCGCGCCAAACTCTGAGGTCTCGGAGGTCACCGGGTTCTTAGCCCACTGGATATCCACCTCGCCCTGAAGAGCCTTCAGTCCACTGTTTCCCACGAGTAGTTCCAATGGGTCATCGTCGCGGAGTCCCACGCGGAAAGTGTATGTACTCATGGTTGTGTTGGGTTGCGTTGTTGCGGTGTTGTTGTTGCGTTGTTGCGTTGTTGTGTTGTTGTTGTGTTGTTGTTGTGTTTTGTGTTGTTGGTGTATAGTTATTGATTTGCAAATCAATTTTTTTTTTGATAATTTATTAGGGTTATAATAAATATCCATAAGGGATTATTAGATAATTCAAGTTGTTATTAGAACATTAATTAATATAAAATATAAGTAATATTTTTAATATATGATGTTACACGAAATTTTTAAGAACACCGAATTGTATAAATCATTAGAGGAAGACGACCATATCGACAAGGCAATCGACCAAAAATATTTATTAGAAAATATAGATATAAATACAATAGATGATTTAGAAAAAATATTGGAGGCCTTTCGGTACTGGGGGGTTCAAACGATGCCTTGGAGTATTTATGATTTTATGGTGGACAATCAAAATTCAGATTACCGCAATATGCTCCTTAATTTATGGGATTATAAATATATCCAAGAATTGACCATAGTGGCGAATTATAAAAATAAAAAAATAATTACAAAAATATGTAAATTCGGATTATTGGATATGTTAAAGTGGTTTCATACTAAATATATAATCAACAAATGCGATACTATTTCCGAAGAATATAGAAAAACAATATGGACGAAGGATATTGCGATGATTGTCGCCTTCAAGGGTCATTTGGGATGTTTGGAATTTCTTCATTCGAATGGGTGTCCGTGGGACGAAAGGGCGTGCGAGCAAGCCGCCAAGAAAAATCGTCTGGATTGCCTGAAATATCTACACGATAGTGGCTGCCCCTGGAATGAAAACACCGTAAATCAGGCGTTGAAGACTAACGATTTAAGGATTTTAAAATACTTATGCGATAATAATTGTCCGACCAATAGTGATAATTTTAATTTTGCCCTTAAATTGGGAAATATGAACGCCTGTTCTTGTTTACATAAAAAGTATGGGTTACAGGGCAATATTGATTTTAAGCCCCTCATAACAACTGAAAATTTATTCTGTTTAAAGGCATTATATTCATTAGGTTATTTATGCTCCATGGATGATATTATTTTCTCTATAACTGATAATTATTACGATGTATTGCAATTCTTTATTGAAAACGATAATAGATTTATATTGGAACCCGATATTATCGGAAAAGCACTACTATGTAAAAATTTTAAGATGGTGGATTATTTGAGGAAAAAAGGGTATTATTGGGATAAATTACTGTATAGATATCCCATCGGTTATAATAAATTAGTTTTAGTTAAATATCTATACATTAATAATTGTCCATTAGATAATGATTTATTTACTTATTCTATAAATTATTATTTTAATAAAAATTATGATATACTAGATTATTTAATTCAAATTGATTGTCCTTTTCATGAAGAGGCATGTAATGAAGCAATTAAAAATCGTAATTTAGACGTATTGAAATACTTCCGTAAAAATAAATTTTATTGGGACGAAAGCGCCTATGACGCAGTAATATATAAAGATCCAAATAGTCTGTACGATTCTGAATGTTTTTACATACATGAATCAAAAAGTATACTAAAATTTTTAGAATATTTGTATAAAAATGGTTGTCCATGGAATAAAAAAACAAGTATTAATTTAGTTAAAACATTTAATCTTGATATTATCAAATTTATGTTTGAAAATAATTTAGAAATAGATAAAGAATTATATAATTATTATGCAACCGAGAGACAACAAAAAACTTATTTGAAGTATCTATGTTATGACACTTTTAATAATGTATTAGATTATCTCCATAAACAATTATTTGGAGATCGTCATAAGAAATTCTTTAACAATATTCATAATATTTTGATGAATTAACTATTATAATATATGTATAATCTATTTATAAATATAAATATAACTATATAAATAATTATAATATAAATGTTAAAAAAATTAAATCATATTAGGAATTTACTGATAAATTATCAACGTGATAATAACGTTAAATTCGGCTCCGTCGATAATAAATGCAAAATATATTTGGATCTTAATAACAATTATGAAATAAAAGAAATAGGGCGAAATGACGATGACGCGAATGTAGATAGCGAAGAAGATGATTTTCATTATCACGGCGTGACACACATTAATGTCCAAAAATGGGTCAGCTACAAACCAGGCGTCAGAATAGCGGATTTATCGCAGACCGAAATAGAATGGCTGGGGGTGCGCCTACGATTCAAAAATGGCGATGAGATTCCTATAGAGATTGTATTACATTCCTTTTTACACGAATTGGCGCATACCGTGACTATTCCCGAACAGAGATTATGTAAGAACTTAAATCGCCGCACTAAACAACTACAATCAATAAACACCCATTCTAAGAAAAACCATTTTATGCCTTGCCATCACAGTGATAATTTTTATCGTAATTTCGCCACCATTTTAAGAATGAGCGAAGCGATGGGTATCTATAGATTGCCGAATACCCATAGGAATTTTACGCCAAATGCGATACAGCGTTATGATTGTATGTTTAACCCCGAGGATAAAATGTCGGTAGGCAGCACTGATGACAAATATAAAATGTCTATCTAAGCAAAATTCAACAAACAAAAAGATCCAAATCTAAAAATTCACGACCAAACAATCCCTTTACGGATAAATAATCAAATATGTTAGAGTAAATTGATTAGTTGATAAACAAAAATTGATTAATAATTTTAATATAAATAAACAACAAAATAAACTCATACAAAAAAAATAATACATATAATATGAAGTGTAAATACTGTAATTCTTCCGGCACAAACGGTGCAACATGTCCATTAAATCCTACAACAAAGAACTCTCGTCCAGATAAACATCCTAATGCAGTACTCGTAATGTCTAATTATGCTGACGTCTCCTACGATCTTCAGCCGCCCGCGGTACGCAACGCGATATACGCACAGCACCATTTACATCCCGGTAAGAAACCAACGTTCGCAACAATGTCAAAAAAAGAATGCAACGCGGCATACGCGCAGCACCTTTTACAACATGCGCATGCGATACAAGTAAAACCCAAATCCAAAAAAGCATGTAACGCGACATACGCGCAGCACATTTTACAACATGCGATACAAGTAAAACCAAAATCAAAAAAGAAATTGAAACCGTTACCGAAATCGTCACCGAAACCGTCGCCGAAACCGTTACCGAAATCGGCGCCGAAACCGTTACCACCGAAACCTTCTCAAAAAGTTACTTTTGCTAAATTTCATAATATTGCCCTTAAAGTTGATAGTAAATATAAAGAAAATGAAAACCGAATTCGCGAGAAGTATGACAATAAAGAACGTTTTATGAAAGTTCTATCCAAAATAAAAGGAATAAACGATGGCGATATTGTATTTACCGGTAAACGCGAATCGGATACATTTTTTGGTGGATTTTATGTTTACTATTCACAAGGTTTTAAACCGGACAGTCCACCAACGCTGCGTGGAGGCGATGAGACTGGGTGGGATACATTAGTAAGTATTGGTAGTTTTTTTAATAGACCCCAAGGAAATAAATACAAAGAGAATTTTAGAATAAAATACAAACACATAAAGTACAGGGACGCCGTATTAGAAATAATAGCGGATTACCCTAAAGGCGAATATTTCAACAGCATTGCACATTTTTTCCAGGGCGGCGCAGAAGAACCTGATGAATACTTAGATATGTTAAAACATTATAATATATGGGACTGAACAGAGGTGTTACGAGGGCCACCGAATTTGGGGATTATTAAATAATAATATATTTCAAACAATTGTAATTTCCTCATTTTATAAAATTGATAATTTTATTTTTATTTAATAAAGGATGAATAACGATGACTATTTCAAAGCATTAGTAAATAAATTAATAATATTAGAAAAATATACCGATTCTTGTCAAGGTTTACTGTGTCTAATAACCGACGCCGTAGTTGAGAAAAGAAAATATATAATGGGTCGGAAGATACCACTGAAGACATTGTCCCTAATATAGTTTTAAATAGATATAGACAGTGGACGCATCCAATATATGGACACGTATCCGGTTGGGATACTTCAAAAGTAACCGATATGAGCGCTATGTTCCAAGATTCTGAATTCAATCAACCGATAGGTGGTTGGAATACTTCAAATGTAATCGATATGAGCGCTATGTTTTGTCAATGTAAGTTTAATCAACCTATTGATAGTTGGAATACTTCAAAAGTTAAGGATATGTCGTATATGTTTATTAATTCTGAATTCAAGCAACCGATAGGTAGTTGGAATACTTCAAACGTAATCGATATGAGCGCTATGTTTTGCCAATGTAAGTTTAATCAACCTATAGATAGTTGGGATACTTCAAAAGTAAAAAATATGTGTAGTATGTTCCAAAATTCCGAATTTAATCAACCGCTAAACAGTTGGAATACTTCCAAGGTAGAAAATATGTTAAAAATGTTCACGAATTCAAAATTCAATCAGCCAAATAGGTAGTTGGAATACTTCAAATGTAATCGTTATGAGCGCTATGTTTTGGAAATCGGAATTCAATCGCCCACTAAATAATTGGAATACTTCAAACGTAACTGATATGTTAAAAATGTTCACGAATTCTAAATTTAATCAGCCAATAGACAGTTGGGACACATCAAAGGTAGTAACTATGGTCAAAATGTTCGCGAATTCCGAATTTAATCAGCCACTAAACAATTGGGATATAAAAAATGTCAAAGATATGACGATGGTATTTGAAAATTCCAAATACGATCAAAAGCTCGTTTGTTGGGACATCAGCAGGTTGTCCAGTGAATTTACCCATGAATTATGTACCACTGGCATGATTTAAAATTCAATATACACCATATTGTGGTCGGTTATTCCGTCCTGTGCGTAATCGTGATTACTCATTATTTTCTTTTTTCTATCATTATTTCTATTCGTAGCGCACCTTTTTTCTGCGTTGTTTCGTGAGTTTTCTAATTTATCGTACATTATTTCATTAATATAAATATAATCTATTCGCGTATCAAAGCGACTCGTGCCATTTTCTCCCGTTTTCATATAACATATTTCTCGCGTATCTATAAAATTATATTTACACTTTATTGAATCCGTTAAGTCATATACGGGTGGCTCCCATTTAGAAAATCGCCGTAATTTTGCTATGTGTCGCCACTCCTTATCGCTATAATCGCTCCGTGTTAATGCGTTAAAATCTCCTAGCACTATAGTTGGTTCATTATTAATCTTATTATAATTATCACGCATTATTTTAAACAGCTCTTCTTGTCTTACTTCTTCATCCTTATAATTTAAATGGACGCAAATAATATTTATGTTCAATTGATTACTAATAATGAGTCCATGTGTATATCTAACAATAGTCTTTTTCATTAGTTTGGACTGAATAGGGTAAATAGATAATATCGCCGTATTTCTATTGTAAATAAAATTATATTTAATCGTTATAGGTTTGTTTTTTGTAGTTTTTGTATTTTTACCAGTATAGTCGCGATAATAAATAGTATCTATAAAATTACTTAAATCCGACAACGACGAAACCTCTTGTAAACATATTACTTCTGGATTGCGTTTATTAAGAAATTCCGCGAGTTTTTTCCTGGAGTCTAATGCATGGTTATCGGTAAATTCATGAATATTTAATGTAGCTATACGCATTTTGTTTGTTTAAACTTTTATACAATTTTAAAATATTATTTATATTAATGCCGAGGTGTAAATATCTGATTACATAAACCTGAAAATAGAATGCTCTTCTTTTAACCAGGATAATTGGTATAGACATAAAGTCAATAAACGATTATTATTATAGCTTAAATCTATATCATATAAATAAATATAAATAATTATATGAATTTAATAAATAATAAATTTTTCATGTCTATAATATATTTTTCATGTACTTGTTTGGGCTTTGTAGGATTTTTTATAGGATTAACATACTCCAATGAAACATCAATTATAATTTTAATACCTATTGGTATGATTATTACGGTATCATTTATATCAATGATAATATTATATTTTAATGATACGAATAATAACAATATAGACGAAGAAGATATTGAAAATAATATTCAAGATACAAAATATAAGTTTGAAGAATATATAAAAAAATATGGTCATAAGATTAATTTAGAAAGTAATATACAATGTAGCATATGTATAGATAGTGTTGAAAAGGACAAATTTTGTTATGAAAAATGTAATCATGTTTTTCATAAAAAATGTTTGAGGGAATGGTTAAAACAAAATAAAACTTGTCCTAATTGTCGTAAAGAATATCCTTAATTTATATTATAAAAGATATATATTGATGGGTTGGCTAAGTGGTTAAAGCAATGGAATCCTCCAGGTCTCTGAAATATGAGCATGAGTTCGAATCTCATATCCATCACTTTTATTATTTCGTTCCATTTTTAATATCTGATTACTGATTTGGTACATAAACCATTTTATATAATTTAATGTCCTCATTTTTACAATAAGGACATGAAAATAGAATGCTCTTATTCCTCCAATCGGTTAGACATTTAATACAATATTTATGATTACAGTTCGTTATAATATCGCACTTATTATTATAACAAATACAGCACGTCTCGCACGTCTCGCTGGTTTTAATTTCGGACTCAAACGTAAGCACGTCGCGAATCTCACATTTTATCCCCTCTTCAGTATCATCATCAATGCTTGGGTATATAGAATATTTATCGGGTCGTAAGCTTACTAAAAATGTTGCTAAATTTAAGTCATTGTACAGACAGCTTAATTTGAATACCGCGTGATTATTCGCTTCGACGTCTATGTCGGGTTTGTATTCTATTAACCATCTAATAGTATCATTATCCAAATTAATATTATACCTACACATAGTTCTGAATAATTGTTCATTATTAAACGATATATCAAAATCAGGACAGTTATACACATACCATAAAATTGTTTCTTTATGATTTAATTTACTTACTTCGTCCATATCCCACAGTAAATCAATATCCGGTTTTTTTTCTTTTAACCAGGATAATTGGTATACTTTATTATTAGACATAAAGTCAATTAATAATTGATTATTATTATAGCATAAATCTATATCATCGTGAAATTTATCGTAGATCCAGTCGGCTTCGTCGGTAAAACCGAACATGTGATAGTAATAATGAGCTTCATTATATACATTTTTGTGTTTGTCCTTATCGACATGAGCATCGTGCACTTGAAACAACTTAGTTAATAATTCAATATCGGTATTCATTTTATAATTTATTACATTGAAACTGCTTGAATAAAATGCCGAATAATCTTCGCCATATATATCAATGTCTGGTTTGATTTTCAATATAAAGTCTATTCCATCCACGAAACAGTGGTGACAAACCTTATAAAAATGCTCAAATTTAATTTCATAGTCGTGAATGCTCAGCAACCATTCTATGAATTCAATATTACTATATCCTAACGCAAGAGATAGGAAATGCTGGTCATTGTATGCCAAATCTATATCGGGCACAATAGTATACAACCATTTGGCCATATCCAAACGACAACTTTTTATACAGAACTGGAACGCCATATATGCCGTAAATATATTAATATCGCTGCCGTGACAGTATTTCTCGTACTCTTCTTCTAAAAAATCAATTTGCGTATCGTGCTTGTATATGTATTTCATAAAATCCAGATCGTCCCTATACGTGCATTTTTCCAATAATACATACACCTCTTCCACGCCAAATGACTCAGGCGATTCCATATATAATTTCTTAAGGTCCTTCAAATCTAAGGGTTTATCGCTATCCATAATCTACTATAAATATATATAATATATCAATTTATATATTTATATTTAAAATTATTAAAAATAATAAATTATTATATAAACATTATAATATTTATTAATTAATGATTGGATTTACACCTAAATATACTCCACCTAAATATACTCCACCTAAATATACTATACATAAATATACTATTAATCCAATACTGAAAATAACATGCAAAGGTTATGCTAATGGTAATGGACATGGCGTAGGATTTAAATTTGGATGTAAAAAAAATATAGGGAACAATACAACTATTTCGGGCGGGATTAATAGTTTTGTATCAAAGGGTATTCATCCTACTGGTTTTGGTGTAGGAATAGGCTGGAATTTTTAAATTTATTTAATTTATTAAAAATGATAAATATTATTTAAATTTAAACCACTATGTCTATTATTCCGTATAATTATGGTGTATTGTTTAATACAACAAAAATTAATTTAAATAATGAATTAAGAAATAATGTTTCATTTTATCAAAATATAAGAACATATTGGAAAATATATGATATTCAACAATATCCTATAATTTGCATTAAAATAGCACAACTAATAAAAGATAATCAACGTATGATGGATTCTGATGGTAATTATCAATCGTATTTAATTAAAGAGACAAGTTATTTACTGCCCGCATTCAATGATACTATTAAACTTAATACAAAATTAGGGGAGATTAATTTAATGACACTGACATATGATAATTGTAATGTAAATGGATTTATGGTATCGGTAAGTATAAGCCATCCAAAAGAAATTTTTAATAATATATGTAAATATTTGGAAACTCCGGATGAACAACTCAATGATAAAATATTGATAATAGATATAAATGAACAAAATGAACAAAATGATTCATCGACGAATAAACAATACGAAGATAATTCTAAATGTTTGCGTTGTAACCAACTAAAAAAATTTGTTAATATATTTACCTGGTTTAAAACACAAATAGTTTAAAACATAAATGAGTATTCTTAATAAGAAATGCCTATAAAATGTAATGGAGGAATAATTCATACGCCCAAACAGACGTGTGTAAAGATTACTTGTAAAGCACCAATAAAGAAAATAAATACCCAACTCAATGGACAGGTATGTAAGCCAGCCCACGCATATAAACCTATTTCAGGTGGAATCAATGTTGGTTTTAATTTTTAATTTATTAATTTATTAATAAAAAATGATTATTTATTAATATTATTAATAATGGTTGATTTGTATTCTTTATTTGGATTTTTTGTCCTCTTTACCTATAGTAATATTCAAAGTTGGGTATTAAATAAAATACAATGTAATATAGTAAAAAGTTGGTGGTATCGTGATCAGAAAATATTTCATATAATTACATGTGTTAATAATGAAGCAGCGTTACATGCTGTATTGATATGGTTAAAATTTAATGTTAATAATTATAATTGTAGTAATGCCAATGTGTCACATTTATTGGGTCCATATCATTTGAGTTTACCTTTACCTAATAAAGAATGTAACGTTAAAACGGAATATGGAGATATTACAATAGAAATGCTGGGCGATACAATAGATATAGGTGGAATATGTCTATCGATGTCTAGAAAAAAATATATATTTTGGAAAAATAAGGATAATATCAACATATTTAAATATATTATAAAGAAAATATATTGTAATTGCGCATTAACGCCGCCAGAAATTTACTTTAATTCAGTCAAGCCAAAAGTAGTAAATAAAACAATAAGTTATACTGTGCCTAAACAAATAGATACAATGATAGAAAAAGTATTTACGCAAATATATGCTGATCGGGGTTATACGTATAGTCCTTGTGCTGAGGTTAATGATTCAATGTTACCAAAAATCAAACGTATAATAGAACAAATGGTAAATAATGAACAAACCCCCGAAACATAAGCTAACTTTATGTTATCTGTTAGAGGAAATTCAAACACATGGTTTTCAGGAATTTTATAGTTAATCATTATATCAACTTGTTCTTTAGTATTTTTTCCTCTGGTAATTTGGTTGTATATATTATTTATATTAATAATTTATAAAATCTAAATTCTTTAAACATTCTAATAATAATATCAAATTTTGATTAATTCTTGTATTTACAGATTGTTTTTCGAACACGATTCGCCTAAACTACCTTTTGGGTCAGCATGATATGAATTATTAGTATAATAATATATTTAATATTTATTTTATTTTTAAAATATAATATTAAATATTATATTATGGATGTTCATGATAAAGATACATTATATTCTAAAGTTGATGATTTAAAAGACGAAAAAAAAAGTACAATTGAAAATATTAAAGATTTCTTTAAAGTGAAACCTTATCTCTGGATACAATCTCATAAAGGTATTGTAAAATATATTTTCCTGTTTAGTATCTTCATTATGATATTGGTGTCGGCATTTAGAACAACATATGTTAGAAATATTATCATAAATTCACTCAAATATATACAAAGTAAGGGCAATACGGGTAAAGTATTATTCATTATAGGTAGTATTATAGTAAGTCTTCTAACTGGGAATTGTACCATAACGAATGTTTCTTCTGGATTAATATATGGATTTAAAGAAGGTTTTATATTTAGTATGATTATTGTCTATGTTATCGCCATTGTTGCGTATTATATCGGTAGAAAATTCATGCGTACGAAAATACTCAAAGAACTTGATGAGAATGATAATTTAAAAGTGTTCAAAACAATTAAAGATAATGAAAAATCCTTAACACCATTAGAAAAAACCGAATTTGTATTATTATCGCGTTTACCCCCTATTTTCCCTTTTCAATATGTGAGTTATTTCTGGGGGATTATTAATACCGATATGAAATATTACTTAATAGGTACTATAGGCGCCATTCCTTCGGTTTTGTTGGAATCGTATTTAGGGAGTATTATAGAAAATGTGGAAGAGTTATTTACATCTAATAGTTTAAGATCATCCCATAAAATAAAAATAATGATAGGAGGACTTATATTTTCAGGTATAATATCACTTATTATAGGATATATGGCAAATAAAAGAATTATAAATAAAACTGATGATATTAAAAATAAACAAATGAACAAATGAACAAATGAACAAATATGATTTGTCCTAAGTTGCACGGATAAGATAGATAGATGCGTTAGATAAGGCGGACAATAAATCATATCAACTTGTTCTTCAGTATTTTTTCCTCTGTTAATATAACCTAGTAATTTGGTTGGGTTGTATATTTATTAAAATTGATACATTTCTATAATACTTCATATTATTCTATGTTACCAATTGAAATATTGAACATAATAATCAAGCATTTTACGAATAAAGAAGACCTTATCCATTTCAAATTGATTTGTCGCGATTGCTCTATGGCTATTGACCAGACATATGACAATATTTACATTGATGTATTTAAGGAATTAATGAAAGACGAAGACGAACCAACTAATAAGAAATATCAATTAAAAACATTCGTGCGTCCTGGAAATGGGCGCGAATACCAAGAGCTATTTTTGGGGAAAACCTTTGAATTTGATTTTAATATTTTAAATCGTTACTGTGAACAAGAACATTACGCAGCTAAAATAAGCAAAATTGACAACATTCAGGCTATTCACTCGTATTCCACATATAAAGCAACATTGACAAATTGTAATTTCATTAAGAGATTTGGTGGGTTATCGTCAATAAAGCATAACTTAAATTTAATTAGATGTAGCGATATTCCCGATATATACGAATTGTTAGGTATACCCGAATTACACCTTCATGCTAGTAGTTTTCATATATATTATGACAGGTATGATGAAGATATAATAGCAAAATTATACGGATTTAGAGATAAATTGTGTAACCAAAAAGATATATATTTTATGAGGACGTCTGTGAAACGACCTGGAAAATACAAGCATAATTATGTATGGTGTCATTTCATAAATCATTCACTATTTTCCGAAAAAGAAGATAACATACAGACGATACGCTACCATAATAGTTTTAGGAGTGGACACCGCATTGAGTATTAATAAATTAATAAATTAATAAATACCTCATTTATGTTTCACCGCATAACTCCTTCATTTTTCTTTTTGATTCCTTCGGAAGATTCAGCATCCTGCCCAATCGGAAGCCTCCGACCAGATGAAAATGTAGGTATTCAATCTCTTGCCCGCCGTCATAATTACAGTTGCTTATTAGCCGGAAACCACTTTCGTCGATCTTTTTCATTTTGGCGATTGTATTTGACGCTAATAAAATCTCCGATAGATATTTAGCGTCGTCCTCTTCAATAGTCGCCAAGGATTTAATATATCTTTTCGGAACGATCAAGATATGGACGGGCGCATTGGGGAATTTATCATCGAAGCAACACACGTAGTCGTTCTCATATACAATATTGGCTGGCTCTGTCTTATTGATTATTTTCGTGAAAATATTATCCATTTATAAAGTAATTAATAATTACTTGTTTAAATATGTACAAGTGCAATATCTTAATAATCATCGCCTCCCGATATAACTCTTAAAATATCTTCATCCTCTATAATATCCATTATGTATCTATCGTGATGATTAGAATTCGCAATATCATCCTCAATATTAAATATTTCTTTAGTAAAAATATCTTGATATAATACTATGCCGTTTTCATTTTTTATATTAAATAAACCGTGATAAAACATACCTTTATATTCAATACCATTTTCATATAATGTACCTTGTCCATGGAAAAAACCATTATAAAGTTTCCCACTATATTTTAGAGTGGGCGTCTCCTGCGCCCTGTCTACATCGTTCGTTGCCTGGATTGGCGCGGTCCCGTACTTCTTCACTGCATTCGCAAACATATAAATTTTACCATCTTTTAATGTGTAATTCTCATATTTTCCGTCGCATTTTAAATGTCCCTCTTTGTAATAATATTTACCATATGTTCGTTCTTCTTCATCATATGTACCCTCAAATTTTAAATTTCCATTTTCATAATATTCTCTTCCTTCGCCAAAAAATCTCGTATACTTAAATTCACCTTCATATTCTAATTTACCACTAGGATAATATTGTTTACCTTTACCATCATTAATTTCTAATTTTATATTTCCATTTGGATATTTTTCAATATAGTTATCATAATTATCATTCATAATATTATTTATATAAATTATTATTTATATAGTTATTAATATTCAAAGTTAATATCGTAATCGTAATTATTCAAATAATATTCCACTCTTCTAGGATGAAACACTTTAGAAATTAACTCCTCCTCAAAAACGCTTGTTCTTCTTTTGAGGAAGTCGTAATCTATTTCGAAGATATTTGGATTTTTAGATAATAAATCCCAATCTATCTTATCTCTATTTTTCTCAAATATTCTTATAATTTCTTTACTTTTGTTCAGATGTAAATTTCCCCAGCGTATCTTCTCTGGATTTTTCTCTAATATACCGATAGCGTTTACATTTAGCGATAAATTTTCCCAGTGTATCTTCTCTTGGTTTTTCTCTAATAGTTTAATAGCGTTTTCATTCGCCGATAAATTTTTCCAGTGTATTTTCTCTGGGTTTTTCTCTAGTAGACCGATAGCGTTTACATTGCCGATAGCGTTTTTATTTAGCGATAAATTTTCCCAATCTATCTTCTCTTGGTTTTTCTCTAATAGTTTAATAGCGTTTTCATTCGACGATAAATTTCCCCAGTGTAATTTCTCTAAATTTTTCTCTAGTAGATCGATAGCGTTTTTATTTAGGGATAAATTTACCCAATTTATCTTCTCTGGGTGTTCCTCTAATAGTCCGATTACATTTTTATTAAATGATAAATAATACCAGTTTATTTTATCTAAATTATTTTTAATGATATCGATTGCAGCGCTATTTGAACTCAATGAATTAAAATCTATTTTATCTTGATGCTTTTCAATTAATTTTATAGCACAAGGTTTTGATGAAATTAAGCTCCAATTTATTTTATTTGGGTATTTCTCCCATAAGTCATAAAAATTGTGATTGTGTGATATAATATTCCATTGCGCAGTAGGAATAGATTTATCATAATATCTCATATCGGTTTTTTTCGGACTAGGTGGATTGAATGGGTCCATCGCCCAGAAATCCATAGTCTCAATATACTTCATAATGAATGAGCACGCACCGTTATTTACAGTTAGACATCGGGTATTAATGTGATATCCTTCGTAATTAAATTCAGTTGGTTTAAATATGTTCATATACATTTGGAGTAAATAGATAGCATTAGGGTTTTTAGATAATCTGTCCCAAATAATTTTATCGTAGTGGTTTTCTAAGTATCCGACAGCATTGGGATTAAGGTTAAATACAACTAAATTTAATTGGTCTTCATCGATCCAGTCTAATAATTTATATAACGGCATATATAAATATATAAGTTATAATTTATATATAGTTATTAATTTATTTCATTATAATACATCGGTATTATTTCAACTAATTCATTGTTCTGTTCACGTTCAATTCTTTGTATCTGTGAATCTATTTGTTTTTTGAGTGCTCTTAATCTTGTTGCTATTTCAGGATTACGACGTTTTTCCAGATTTATCGGTGTATTTATCTGGATTAAACCGGATAAAAATCCACTTACCAGAATGAACCATCATCAGATCATTATAGCGATTGATCTCGTCCTGTGGGTCATAAGACATATGTTGATTTTCATCTGTTTCTATACACAGCAGCGTGTTACCGATGCGTACAATCACAACCACCCGTCCACAATACTTGGTCATGAACAAATCCTTTGATGAAAACAACGAGTGCAATATCCTTTGTATTTTTTGTTGCCTCTCATAGAATCCACCCAATCTATACAATTAGGACATTTTCTGTGCTTTATATCTACCATATTATAATGTTTACAATCATTACAACATATGGCACTTGTTTCATTTGAATAATTAAAATGTGGTTGTCTTACATCTTTACCTTTAGATTTTTTAAAATTTAAATTAATCATTCCTTTTTCTTTACATTTGGAACAACAAATTCCTTTAGTTTCTCCCATATAATTATAAGTTGCACGGACACCGCATTTACAAGTATAACCAATAAATACAGCTATCATACCTTCTATTTTACATCGAGAACAACAAATTGCTTTAGTTTCATCAGGAAAATTAAAAGTAGGTACTTTTCCGCATTTACATTTTTTATTTTTAATATTAACCATTCCCTCTACTTTACAGTTAGAACAGCAAATGGCTTTAGTTTCACCTGGAAATAAACAGTATAAAGAATTTAATATTTTATTAACATATAATGTCCTATTCTTTAACTAAAATAGATAATAATAATTATAGATATAATAGATCCTCATCGTTAGAATATGATAAATTATGTAAAAAAATAAAATCTAAATATAATGATCTTGGTAATAGTATCATTACATCTTCAGGTATGTCATCAATTAATTTAGCATTTAAGTCTATATTTATTGATAATAATTGGAATAAAATAAATATTATTTATAGTTGGGAATTATACTTTGATACTACATCACTAATAGAAGATTATTATAAAAAAATATATCCTAATTTATGTATATATGAAGTAGGAATTACATCTAATATTGAAAGTGATAATGAATGGTTAATAGATTTATTTAATAGTGAAAAAATAAAAAATCAGATTAATATACTATTTATTGAAAGTTGTTCAAATCCGAATGGATATTGTTTAGATATGAATATAATAAAGGACCTGCGAAAATTATCAAAAAAATTATATGTAATTGTAGATAATACTTGGTTAACATCTGCTATATTTAATCCCTTTGAATATGATATTGACATCGTTGTTACATCATTATCAAAACATTATAGCGGAGGTTCGCATATTGGAGGAGCATTACTAATTAAAAATAAAGAATTATTTGATATAGCTAAGGATATCTACATAAAAAGCGGGGAACATGTAAGCACTTTTGCATGCTCTCTAATATTAAATAATATCGATAAAATGGCAGATAGAATAAAAAAGACTTCAGAATTAGCATACAAAGTTGCTAAATATTTATCTACACTAACTAATATAAAAGAAGTTAGGTATCCTTTATTAGAAAAGCACCCATCATATAAATTAAAAGATATGTATTTTAAACATGGAGGTCCAGATATTTTTTTATTTATAATTATTGAAAAAAAAGAAACATTACATAAAAAACTGAAAAATATGAATATTATCAATCTTAAAACTTCTTATGGAGGGCAAGATACAAGAATAGACGATGATTTGACGGAAGACAATGACGAAACCTGGTGTCGTATATCAATAGGTTATGAAGATAATTATGATATAATAATAGAAGGTTTAAAGGAAATATTATTATTTAGTTAATTTATTATAATAAAATAAAAAAATAATAAAAGAATTAGATGGGTTTGGATAATAATCAAACCAATAAAATTAATTATAATAGACCTTTATTTGAAAAAGATACAATTTACCAAAACCATTGACAAAACCATAAATTATAATAACCTATATATTTTTACCACATTTACACACACTACTGTAATTTTCTTCCTTCACGATGTTCCTTACATCGCTCAGGTTTTCCATAAAATCTCGCGTAACAAGCACGATTAATACAGTTTTCAAATTCACATAATTTAGGCATTGTTAGTTATATTATCCACACATGTTTAAGTTGTTTGATGTCCTTAGATTTTGAACAAAGGACACTAACGCATATATAAAAAATATATTATACGATAACAATGTGTTAATGCGGATATGGACTTAACCTTCTTCAATAATCATCGGCACCATTTTCTATCTTGTATAACTCATGCAATTTATTTGATATTTCTAAATAAGAATTATCACCTATTTTTTCAGTTTCTGCGTCAATTATTGCTTGAATTTGATTAATTAAAAGTTTTTTTGTATTATATTGACCGTTAATAAATTCTCCTTTATAAATTATATTTTCATTTTCGTCATATAATATTCCATTATCATATAAATCTTCAGTATATGTTCCTTCAAATCTCTTTTTACCATTACTATGGTATGCAATGCCTTTTTTTCTTAAACCTCGTTCAAACTCTCCTATAAAATCAACGCCACACCTATGCTCACCGAAACCTTCTAATTTTCCATCTATAAAAACTCCTCGTAATTGTTCGCCTATATTGGGTAGATGACATAATTGTTTTTCAGTATCATTAATAAAATTTTGCTGAATATCAATATAATCTGGGTTATTTATTAGTTTTCTTGTTTTAAGTGTATCCAATTTGTTATCAAAGTAATAATGCTTATACAATTTATCATCTATGTAATAATATTCTATACCAGTGAATTTATTATCTATAACACTTCCTTCTCTAAATAATTTATTATTATCATAGTACATTTTTACGTTTTCTTCTTCAATATCTCCACCTTTAAAATTTCCCTCACATAAAATATTTCCGTTTTCATGATACAATTTACCATAACCATCATAAAAGTCTTTTTTAAATTGACCATCGTATAGCAAAATACTGCGTTTATTATGTATTTTATATAATTTGCCTTTGCCATGTTTACCTCTATAATCACTATTTTTAATTTCACCATCATATGTTAGGAGACTGATTCCATGTTCTACATCGTATAATTTACACTTCCCATTTTTAGATCCCCCTTCAAACATACCTTCGCATACAAGTAATTGATTATCATTATTATATAATCTACCTTCACCCTGAAAATACCCATATTTGAATCCACCTTCATATAATATGTTGCCATTGCTCTCACTACATAATTTACCAATACCATTATATTCTCCCTTATGAAATTCACCTATATATAAAATTTTTCCAGACCGAGAATATAATGTTCCCTTTCCCGAATACTCATCTTTTACAAATTCGCCTTCATATTCAAGCTCGTTGCGTTTTTTGTGAAAATTATATTGATATTTTTTACCAAATCCATGATATTCGCCATCCTTAAATACCCCATCATATTGTACAATCCTGTCATTCATTTCAATAACATTGCCATCAATGAAATTAAAGTAAGCTGTATACAATATACCCTTGCCATTATATTCATTATCAATCATATCTCCTTTATAACTTAGTTTATTATTACAATAATATTCGCAATATCCATTCATTTTCCCATATTTAAAATTGCCGATAATATAATTAGTTAATTGAAAGTAATATTTACCTTCACCGTGATAATATCCATCTTTAAAATCTCCCTCATATTTCAACATATTCATATAATACTGTTTACCTTTGCCATGAAATTCTAAATTTTTAAAACCGCCTTCGTATTCTAATTCCCCATTTGAATAATGTTTCTTACCGTGATTATTTACTATTATTAATTTAATTTGTTTATTAGGATAATGCTCTTTATATGAGGAATTATTTGATAGTTTAATAGAGATCATACTTTAATGTAAACTTATTTTTCTGTCAATTTTAATTTAAAATTGATTCATTAGTCGTTTATAGCAATAAAATGAATACTACCGATTGCTTAAACATTTATATTAGATATAAGCAAAAAAATAAAAAAATTTTCAATGATAAATATAAATTGTCGCAATACATTAAGAAAAATAAAGCTAATTACGAGTTAATAGTTAATACTATATTTGAATTCGCATACTTCCTTAATCTGAAAGAAAAAATCGCTACTAATTTAGGTTATAACTATGACAATTACACAGATTTACACAATTGGGACATTCCCGAATATATGAGCGGTTATCAGTATTATCAGTATTCTTATGATCTTGGTAAATATTATCAGTATTCTTATGACCTTTTTGAGAAAGACCCAGAATTTTGGAAATATGTAATTGGTTCCTATCGTAAACCCCATTCTTCTAAAGTATCATTTACTGAGGATATAGCACCGCCTGAACTAAATATTACCGATTCAATACCTTCGGGCGGAATCAAACTTTCAGATCATTATAAACTCCATAATTCAATTAAATTATATGTAAAACGAGACATTCAAAACATTAATATTCGTGATATATATCACGATTCATCCCGAAAAATATTAATAAATGATATAGTATTAATAAATGATAAAGTATTAATAGATGATATAGTTATAAATTGTCTATTTAGTTATACGTTTTTAACTAAATTTAAACATATTCTGCCATGGAAACAGATAGCGATGTTTAATAAAACCGATTTTAATATTCTAAAACAATTTGTAGATTCTCGGTATCACTGCTATAATTATTGTTCGAAAAGTTCTATGGAAAGTGACGAGCAAATTTTAAATAAAAATAGAGATATCAATTATATCAGTGTAAAATTATTCCTATTGAATAAAAATATTAAATTAGATCTTGAGAAAGTCGTTACTATAGAATTTATTAAAAAATATCAATATACAATTATATTAAATAATATTTCCACGGATGATTATAGTAAATATGAATATCAAGTTAATCTAGTTGAAAAGTACGGCGAGCAAATAATAAATTTGACGCTCAATTTGAACTGGAATTTGGAGTATTTAACAGAAGAAAAGCTAATTGATAAAAGCAAAATAAATGGAAGTAATTATTTCTGGAATTTCCGTCCGAATAGGCGCCCCTATGACGCTAAAATAGATGAAGGAGAACCATGGACATATACCGTGTGCCTGGACACAAATAAAAAATATCTGGTATTGTACCATGGCTGGATTTATACCGATTCATTGATTATTGTCCCCGAGGATGAGAAATATATTTATTTATTAGGTGAACAAATAGAAAATCCTTATACTTCGCTCGTGGATAGAATTAAATGGTATGATGAGAATTCTAATCGTAGTTTTACACCTATGATATTATATGTTGAATTTGATAAGGGTGAAAATGAATGGGTCTTTAATGAAAGTATTTAATCAGCATAATTTTTGCAAGATGTTTCAAATAGTCGTTCCCATACTCCGATTTTGTCTTTAGTCAAATCAATTTTTACTCTCTCGTTTCTGATTATTTCTTTTTGATGGATAATGTCGGTTCTTAAGATATATTTGGTTCCTTTTGTAGTAGGTAGCCCTTCGTGTAAAATGTTTTGGTCTTGGATGACACAGACGCCAGTTTTCGGTGTAATTACCACTTGATGGTCCTTTTTACAAGATTGTTTTTCAATGTCTCGGACAAACCTACAATGAATACCATTATGGTCCGGCCAATAACCCGTTTCGCCCCCTACGAAATCATCATTAAGATAAATCAGCAACGTTAAAAACGATTGCTGCGTATACTCTTTGCCGTCTTTAATAATTTGTCTTTTTACTTTATAATCAATGTGTTCTGGAAATACTTCACCAACGTCATATTTGTAGATTCTCATTTTATCATACACAAATTCAGGCGCCCATTCGCTACCCTTTGTATGCGAATTGAAATAGATATTTTTACCTAAAAATGTTAGGTCCTCCGGCAATGAGGATTTTACTGTTTCCCATATATAATTAGATAATTTATTATCTTCAAATACACAGAATTTATTAGTTCTGGGATCTTCACGCCCAGTTCTGCCATGACCTCCACCCGATGGCGATGATTTATTCCATCCTTTAGTTTCGCATTTTTTAATTATACTAGAGCATTTATCGACGTCTAGTACATCGGTAATAGTATAAATCTGATCATTGTATAGTTGTGTTTTTGCCATAAAATTATATTTAATATATTTTTTTTTTAAATCAATTTTAAATCCGTATTAACTGGAATGCTTTTATTAGGTAATTTGTTTCAGATATTCCATATAGTCTAATGTTTTCACGCGGATTGGTTAAAAAAAAAATAAATATATATTGGGATATAATTTTGCACACTAACTGTATTCATCATAATCCTTCATCCTCTATTACTACTCCTACTCCTTGTACTACTTCACCTACTCTTCACCTACTCCTTGTATTCCTACACCTCCATCACCCCCTTCACCTAAATTACATTCCGACTCGTGTGCAATAACGTCGTCGTATGTGCCGCGAAATACACACCCATCATTATCGCACTCGTACTCGTCGTATCCGGGAGATATTAATTCATCTATAAATAATTCCCCATCTACATAGTTGTATACGACATCATCATTTAAAATATCATTTATATTAAAATCATCGGTTACCGGAATTCTTGATACGGGGGTTGTTAAGTATTCAACATTATCGCATATACTTTTAATGGTTTCGTTATTAGATAGTCTTTTAATACTCTGAATCAATGTTCTAATATTATTAAATTGTTCTTCCCAAGCAATTGCGTCATTCGTAAGTTTTTTCAAAGAATCACTATATGCGGTATTAGCTAGTATAGTTGCGTTATTATACTTGACAACTTCTTTTATATTTCTTTTTTCTAACCTCTTTAACTTTTTTACTAACAATTTATTTTCACGCATGAGTAATTCTTTTTCTTTGTTAGTACTATTTAATTTAGTTTTAAAGTAATGTAATGTTTTGTTTTTTGGTTTAGTGCTTGGGTTATATTTACCCAAATGAAACCTTTTCGTATTATTATTATTCATTTGTATTTATTTACTATTTTAATTTAATCATTTTTTAACTATTAAAAACTTAAATTCAACCGAAGAATATTAACTAAATAATTATTATTATGTATTCTTTACTATTTTGTCTATACCGATTGTCGGTGGATACGAAATTTCATTAGGAGTATCTCTATATTTAATATAGTACGTGAAATACTCGGACACTTGCCATAAGGAGATTTTTCATAAAGTAATTTAGCATCAATCTCCGAATAAGGTTGTGCGTTTTATCATCTAATCCGGAGGTAATTTCATCAATGAATAATAGTTTTATAGAATGAAATTAGAAGAAATACTTGTTATTAGCGTTTGTGTTAAAGAATTTATCGGCATATTTCAAATTTTATAGAACATAAATGATCATATTCTGACATATCTTATATCTTTTAATTTTAAATATTCTCTTATTTTTACTTTTGTTGCGACTTTTTATTTGGAGTTGCTTTTGCTTTTGCTTTTGCTTTTGCTTTTGCTTTTGCTTTTGCTTTTGCTTTTGCTTTTGCTTTTTCTTTTGCTTTTGCTTTTGCTTTTGCTTTTGCTTTTGCTTTTGCTT
>Ga0315336_1001855_pt1 | contig 36405 bp, 24 predicted proteins | sample ASW5metaG_FD_204512 | JGI IMG/M metagenome (GOLD analysis project Ga0315336, IMG submission 204512) | Ammonia-oxidizing marine archaeal communities from Monterey Bay, California, United States - ASW #5 | ecosystem: Environmental > Aquatic > Marine > Intertidal zone | place: USA: California... | reverse complement strand
CCAGAACGCGAGCACCCCGGTATAAAGAGCCCAGTACAAGTGCAAAGCGAGCGTCGACGGGGGATCAATGGCGCCGTTGTCGATGGCGATTTGACCGACCGTTTCTAGGTGCTGCAGCCGAATTGACTCAGCCTCTTCATTTGAGTCCGAACGGGCCAGTGGGCTCAGGACCGATTCGAGCGCCGGGTGGATGAACTTCCGATGCGGCTTCATTCGCCGTAGTCCCGCAGCGATATAGGCGAATAAGTCTTCAGCCAGTAATGAGTCTTCGGTGGAACGGTTCTTTTCAAAATCCTGCTGCGCCCGTCCCAATGATTCGGCGACGAGTGTCATGACAATCGCCTCCTTGGTGGGGAAGTAGTTGAACAGCGTGCCGGACGCGATTCCCGATCGGCGAGCAATATCTTTGGTCGTTGTCTCGCGGTAGCCATTCGATTTGAACCGCTCGAGCGAGGTCTCCAAGATGCGCTGTCGCGTCGCTTGCTTCGCGGCTTCAGTGATTCTCACGCCAAACACCCCTTAAAGTGACCGCAGTCATATTATTGCCCGATCGCAGATGCTGTCAATAGCGAAAATGACTGTGGTCACAAAAAATTGCCGCGGAGCGCCGCCGTGGAGCACGATCATCTGGCGACCGATCCGACAATTCGCTGGGTTGCCGCCGCTTGGAGTCGGATGAAGCTCGCCCGCGGGCACCTCCTCTGCGCGATTCCGGTGATCTCCCGTCGCTCTGAAGTTTAGAGCAATTTACGAACGACGGTAATCGGTTCTGGCTCGCGGGGAGCCAAGTTTTGCTGACTCAAACACCAACTTCGCGGCCAGAGAAGAGCGTAATACGCTCTGGCAATCTTCGACTTCCAACAGGCCTTGGAATTCTGATCGCAGCCGCCGCAAGACCTTGTACCGCGCGTTGTAGGCAGCGCCCACGGTCATCATCAATTCGGTGGCGACGGAAAACAACTCGCCGACGGCACGGCATTCCTGCTTCCCTACGACATGGGACTGTACTACGGCTACATCATCGAGTAACGCGGGCCGGGCATAACGACCGGACATTCGAGCAGTCGTCGCGGTGACCGAAGTCGATCGTCTGCACGGTGAGGCAACCGTACCGGGAATCTCCAACGATTGGCGCGTCGTCGTACATCTCGGTCCCGGCCGTGCCGCCTGCCTACGCAAGCGACAAACCGCGCATGGCCGTGCCCTCGCGGCTCGTATCCAAAGCACCACTGTCATCAATGGGTCCATTGTTGACTTGTCGCAATTATCAAAAAGCCCTCCGACGAGTTTATGACACGAGGACAATCTTCGTCGTCGCCGTTAACGTTTGAGGTAACCGGGTTGGCGGACCAACGCGCGTCACTGTTGACAAACAATGAATTGTAGCCGAAGCAAATGAGTTTGAAAAACCGAGAGTCGAGCTGATTCCAGTTGACCGATTTCTTAGATGGCGTTTCGGCATCCTATTCATTTTGACCGCCTTCGTTTGTCTTCTTGTGTTTTTCCCAAAACGCTCGAATATCGGGGATGGATTTCGCGAGCCTGATGAGTTGATCTTTGCCCTTTGGAAACTTGCTTGTGTCGTACGCGATCTGAGCGACCGTTGGCGGATCATGTTGTGTGGAAGCTAGAAATAGCGATCCATTCGCCAAATCGTACGGGACGTCGGCGATTGTAACAGTTCCGGTTTTTCCGTCGGTGGTTTCGCCGTGGAACTGGACACCACGTCCGTCAGTGGCACGATGTTGGCCCTCATATGATGCACCGCCGATTCTGCCAACGCCGCTGCCGGAATTACCATTGGGTAAATCGGACCACACGACAAACGGGACACCTTCAGGAGGACCTGCTTGTAACGTGACGAAACTCACCGATGCTGCGTCGATGCCGAGTGTGCGATTGGGATCGGTGATGTTTGTGGTCCAGCTTGATTTGCTTTGGGCGATACCGTACGCCGTCGGTCCATTTATCCCACGAACTGCATCGGCGGCCTCTTCGTACCGACCGGTGTCCTTGAGAAATTTCCGCAGAAAGAAATAGGACGCAGCCAGTCGGCTCCGGTATCGGGGCACCCTGGGAAACTCGGCCAAAAGCTGCCGCCGAATCGCTATAGAACTTTTCCACAGCTCTTCCGCCTCGCGAGGGTGTCCGGTCTTTGCAAGAATACCCGCCAAGGTGTGCTGTGACTCGGCCAGCCTGTTTCTGTAGACAGGCACACCGGGCAACTCGGATACCAAGTCCTCAAAAAGATCAATCGCTTGTCGCCACTCTCTTTCCGACTCTGCAAAACGGCCGTTCGATTTGTGATTATAGGCAAGCTCATGAAGCAGAACCGCCAATCGAAGGCGATAACCTACCTTGGCCGGGTGATTGCGGACGAGCCCCTCCAATACCTCGCGGGCCAGCTTGTAGGCTTCGTACGCCGCAAGCGGATTGTCCTGTGCGGTGCCGACCACAAGGTACATCGTGGCCAGATCGTTTTGAAGGCCGGGGACGTCAGGATATCTTTGGACAAACATTTCCCAAATCTTGGAAGCCTTCTGAAAGACCGGAAGCACTTTGGCGTTTTCGTCTAGCAGCGTTTCGTTCTGGCGGAGAGTTATGATCCCTGCGCGCCAAGTCGAGTTTTGGCTTACATCAACATTTTCACTGGCGAGCTGCTCGGCGATTTTGACGCCTCGATCGAAGGACGCCAGCCAATCGGCCCGGTGCATCGCGTTGCCTAATTGTGCGATGCGAAAGTGAGCTGCGACCAGTTCCGCCGGCATTTCGGGATCATCGGCCCGCTGTTCGGCGAAGTCTTTATAATAGGTAAGGGCTGAGTCGAGCAGCTCGCTTCGTAAGTCTTCCAAGTCCGGCCGATCAAGCAGTGTGTTTTCGCTCACGAGTGTGAAATACTTGTCCACCGCCTCGCGGGCCTTGCGGAAGTTGGATTCGGCCTCCTCGCGCGCCACGTTCGCGTCTATGAGGTTCGCCTGAGCAATCTGCTCGGCATTCGTGGCCCGGATCGCCTGCCAAGCGCTGAACACGCTCGCAGAAACAAGAACAATGCCGACCACCGCAACTGTGCCCAATACACGCTTGTTCCGCCGGGCGAACTTCTTGAAGCGGTAGGCCGCCGTTGGCGGGCATGCGGTGACGGTTTCGTCGGCCAGGTAGCGGCGTACGTCAGCGGCCAGTCCGTTGGCTGACTCGTACCGTCGCGTGCGATCTTTTTCCATGGCCTTCATCACGATCCAATCCAGCTCACCGTGAAGCAGTCGGCTGAGATTTTTCGGATCGGTCTGACGATGTGCCGACACTTCCACGGCGGACTCGCCGAGTGTGCTAATCCTTGTGCTGGGCTTGGGTGGCTCCTCCTCCCGAATGATTCTGAGCAACTCGTCGTAGGCTGCTTCGCGAAGCCGCTTGCGGTCGAAGGGTGTGATGCCGGTCAACAATTCGTAGAGCAAGACGCCCAGCGAGTAGATGTCGCTGCGTGTATCGACGTCCAACTCGTTCATCTGAGCCTGCTCGGGACTCATGTAGAGCGGCGTCCCCAACATTTGGGCATAACCGGTGAAGAGCGTGCGTTCGGTCAACCGCTGATTGGTTGCCTTGGCTACGCCGAAATCGATCACTTTCGGCACGGCCGTGTCGTCACGCATGGTGACCAGCACGTTCGATGGCTTGACGTCGCGGTGAATGATTCCTTTTTGATGCGCGTGCTGAACCGCTCGGCAGACAGAATCGAAAAGCTCCAGCCGCTGCCGGGCAGAGAGGTGATTGTGATCGCAATACTCAGTGATGGGCACACCCCGCACCAACTCCATCACGAAATAAGGCCGTCCCGACTCTGTCGCTCCGGCGTCCAGCACCTTGGCGATATTGGCGTGGTCCATCAGCGCGAGCGCTTGCCGCTCGGCCTCGAAACGGGCGATTACATCCTTGGTGTCCATGCCTGGCTTGATGACCTTCAGAGCCACCTTGCGGCGAATCGGCTCGGTCTGTTCGGCCATGAAGACCACGCCGAAGCCCCCCTCGCCGATTTGCTCCAGCAGTTTGTAGCGGCCGATTGTCATGCCCGGCTTTTCGGCGATCGGAGCCTGAACGACTGTGGGTGAATTGACGAATTCCGCAGCCGGAGATTCCATGAAGCTTCCCGGCTCATCGTGGGCTTTCAGAAGCGCCTGAACACGCTGACGCAGACGGTCGTCATCACCGCACGCTTCGTTCAAATAGGAATCCCGCTCGGCCGGCGTCGACTTGTCAGCCGCCGCCAGAAAGATTGATTTCGCATCGTGTTCGCTCATAGCAAATACCTCGAACGGAAAAGCAAGCTACGGGGATGATCGCAATTCGGACGCCTCGCCCGTCGAATCGGGCTTCAGTACACAGTGCGCCGTTTGTTGATGGTTTGTCTCAGAAAATGCGAAGATTGTGGGCGACGGTCCGGAACCCCCACTCATGCTGGGCCATCCGCCTGCAACTCGCACCGTAGCCACGCCTTGGCATAAGTCCAGTGCCGGTAAGCATTCGCACGGGAGATTCCGAGGCTTTCGGCGGCCTCCTCGATGGAAAACCCGACGAAATAGCGCAGCTTGACAATCTGGGCTGCGGACGGATCTTCCTGCGACAACTTCGTGAGCGCCTCGTCCACGGCGAGCATTTCGTCCGGTGGAACCGCTACGGGCATCTGCGCCTCGTCCAAGTCCACTCGTCGTTGTTCGCCACCTCGTTTCAGCCGTCTCTTGCGACGAGCGCTCTCGACAAGAATACGGCGCATCGCCTCGGCCGCCGCCGCGAAAAAATGTCCGCGATTGTCCCAGTCACGGCCACCTTGGGGACCCACGAGTCGCAGATAGGCCTCATGCACCAACCCGGTCGCATCCAGAGTTTGTCCAGGCATCTCGTGAGCCATTTTCTGCGCGGCCAGCCGCCGCAGCTCGTCATAGACCAACGGCAAAAGCTGTTCGGCCGCAGACGGATCGCCTTCCTCAATGTGAGATAAGAATCGCGTGACGTCGGTCATGAAGTCCAGAATACCGCCCAGAGAGAAATGATTCCATCATTTCAAACGGCGTCACGACTCTATCAACCATTTGGTCAGTTCAGCCAGTGTCATAATTCGTTCGATTGTCGGTTCACTCAGCGTAACACCCTTTGACGACGCAAGTTGTTGCCACGCTGTGTCAAATTGCCGTCTCGAAAAACAAAGTGCCGGAATCCCGTGCGAGCGGATGTCGATAGCACATCTCTCAAGGTTGGACGAAAGACGCGGGCAGGGCCAAGTCAATTCATTCAACGCTCTGTCACTCCGCCGGGCGGCTTGCGGCGTCGTCGTCGATGAAGCCGTAGTGCCGGGCTCGCCAGTAGGCGTCGATGAAGGCGGCGCCGCCGAGTTCGCGGCGTCTGTTCTTCGTGAATTGAAGTACGAGATGACCGTTCTCCCATGTTTCGCCCTGGTCGCGGGAGAGATAGAGCCCGGCCGGCGTGCCGACAAAAACGGTCTTGCCGTGCCGCGGCCTCGCGGCTTGTGACAAGGCACAGATGTTGTCAATGGGTCCAGCTTTTTCAACACGCCCGGTCGATTTTTGGCGTAACCGGAAAAAGGGCTGAGATTACGGGATTCCGGCGAGGAGATAAGCAGAGCCCGCATGAACGTTTGGCTGATTTCCCAAACGTGATAGGTGGTCTGTTCGATTATCTTGGAGCACGTCCCTCTTCTGCGTACGGACGTCGACCTGGACCAAGAACACGAGCAGTGCTACCAGAATCGCCACCAGGGCTTCGGCTTTCTGGCTGCCGCCCACTTCTCTTTGGTGCGGGCCGCTAACAGACGAAGGGTCTTTTCGCATGCAGCTTCGCTGACACCGGCGTCGAAAACCACAGGAGGGCCCATTATCAAATTCTCGGGCTTGCTGCCGCGATGCAGAGCGTCGTTGATGCCTTGAAATTCCAAACTGGTCGCAGCAACCTTCTTGACGGCCTCTAGAAATTCGCTTCCGCTCAACTCGCGGCTGAGCACCAGCGAGCGGGCGAACACGGGCTCATGCATCAATCGCAGACCTTCCTCGAGTGTGCCGTCGCACCGGACTTGGACGTAATCTGGTGAAAACGAATCCTTCATCGTTGCGAAAATCACACGGGCGAACGCGAGCGGCGCGAAGGTGACAAGACGATTCACTAACTCGTCATCCACGCCTGCGTTCGCAAGCATATCCGCTGCGCTATCGGAGTCGTCGACTTTCTGGAATGCCGCCACAAATCGACGAATCGACGAATCGAGATTTCGGCGATCCTCGACGTGCCCAGGCTGATCGGCATAGTGGAACACTGCGAATCGCGTCACTATGCCGTCGGGCGGTGCAGACCGTCCTGCGACCCAAGGAGAATCGGCATGAACAGCCAAGTGACCGTCAATTTCCAGGTTTCGGTTCCAGGAGCCCTTGCCGTCGGCCTGCATCGTGGCCTTGGCCAGGTGCACGATTCCGGGTGGTGCAATTTGGGCGGCATAGTCGAACACGGGCGCATCGTCAAAGACCGAAGGATCAAATTCCTTCTCATTCACCATGCGGGTGCCTAACGAGCCGACAAAGCCATAACAACCGGAGACTCCAGCTAATTGAGTGCCGTCAAAGTGCGCAGCTCCCATGACGGCACGAGCATGCAGTAGCGAAAAGATCGGGCCGCCGACGAGATCCTTCCAGTTTCGAGCCGCATCTCTTAGGCCTTCCTCCCGCCGAGGATCGATACCGACGATGCACGCGTCCAAGATTCCGCTATGCTCCTCGCCAAGTTCGGTGATGACGTGGCAATGAGTCACCGCAGGATGGGTGCCTGGATCGTGTCGCACTACAGCACTGAGCTGGGCTCTGCCGTCCAAAACCGACAACCCCTCGCCGATCAACTCAAGATGTCCGACGATCTCGGGACTCTCTTTGCCCAACTCCTCATGGAGTGATCGCAACAACACGTCAGCTTCACTCATCTCTCACACGCCTTTCGAAGGCCGGATGTCGAGTGTTTTCTACTTCGCGGATCATACGGGGAGAACATCGATGCGATAAAGAGCCGAAGATACGTTTGGACGGACATAGTCAAACGTTCCCTTAGCGATTCGCTCCGCGAAACATTCTTGACGCGCCAAGTTCTTCCATGCTATGCCATTTTGCCATTCGGAAAATAGAAGACCAGATTGCCGTGCGAGTGCATGTTTGCAACACATCCATCAAGGTTGGATGAAAGACGCGGGCAGGGCCAAGTCAATTCATTCAACGCTCTGTCACTCCGCCGGGCGATTCGCGGCGTCTTCGTCGATGAAACCGTAGTGCCGGGCTCGCCAGTAGGCGTCGATGAAGGCGGCGCCGCCGAGTTCGCGGCGTCTGTTCTTCGTGAATTGAAGTACGAGATGACCGTTCTCCCATGTTTCGCCCTGGTCGCGGGAGAGATAGAGCCCGGCCGGCGTGCCGACAAAAACGGTCTTGCCGTGCCGCGGTACGATCAGGCTCTTGGCCAGCGGTATCTCGAGCCCCGCTTCCTTGACCTGCCATGACTTGCCGCCATCAACGCTTCTCGACACGCCTCGTTCGGGAATCCCGTACAGCACCTCAGAATTCTCGGCGTCGAAGGCGATTCCGCCGAGCTTTCCGGCCGGCAGCGACCCGAGCAGTTCCCTCAGCGAACCTTTGGCAAACAATCCAAATATGTACGCCATGTCGTTCGACCAACTCGCTCCGCCGTCGATTGTTTCCTGAACGATCGTTCGCACAGGGAACCGACCGGGTTTCGTGGCGGCTCCCGAAAACACGTGGCTCGCGTTTTGCGGATCGACGGCGAATAAGTCGAGCGAGTCAGAGTAATTTCCCAAACCCAGCGGCGAACCGAGCGTCCACTTCGTTTCGTCGACCGTCTTGGTGAAGAACCGTTCCTTCGCGCGTGCGTAGAGCCTCGCCGGTTCCCCCAAGGCAACGTAAAACCGGAAGGACGTCGCTTTCGGCAAATCGTCCGTCAACGAAACCCAACTCTCTCCCAGAAACTCTTCGCCGAAGTCTCGGCTATGGTAGATGCCGTCGGCTCTCGTGGCATACAGACTGAATGGATCGTTCGAGTCGAACACGATACTCACAGGTGCGCCGCTGCCGGGCACCGGCAATTTCTTCCACGATTGCCCCGTGTTGCCGCTGCCGTAGAACCCATCGTCGCAGGCGATCACCAGCATCCGCGACTTCTGACCGAAAGCGACTGCCCTCACGGAACGGTCATTCGGTCGCTCGAGCGGTCGCCACCCGTCGAAACTGGCGGCTCCGTCGCGCGAGAGATAAAGGTCGCCCGCCTCGTCGGCGGCGGCGATCAGCATCTCATCTTCAGGCGAAACGTCGACAGCGGTCACCGTTCGCGACTGCCAACCGTCGGCCCGCAGCAGATTGCCTTTCCAGATGTACTCGTTGTCCCAAGCCGCCTGGTAGACGGGGTACGGCGGCTTCCGATCTTCAAACAGGCTGTTCATACGAGGCTGAATGGTCGTGTCGGTCGGCCAAGTGACCAGCGAACGCATCGCATCTACGAATGCTTCGTCGCGCCCCGGCGCATCGGGCCGAATCGAAAAGTAGATGTATGTAAACAGGCTTTGCGCATCGTTTTTGCAGTTGTTCCACAATCCGTCGGCCACCAAGCGGTAGGCTTCAAGCAACACAGGGTCTTTTTCGATCCGAACAAGGTTTTCCAAATGACAGAAGACGTGCTCGGCGTCGTCGAAGTCTTTGCCGGGCCGAAAGGCATCCAAATTGCGAACGTCGTACTGATCGACGAGTTGTTGGTAAACCTTCTGAAACTTCTCCTGGCCGGTGGCGTGATGTGCGACCTTGGCGCCGGCAATCGCCATCATGACCCGTGTGTTCAGCGTTTTTCCATCGGTGAACCCCAAGATGTTCACGGGCCGACGCGAGCGGTCAAGCTTGTAGATCAACAGATCGTTGTCGACCCAGTAACTCACGAGCGCGTCGATCGCCTCGCGTGCTCGCTCTTTCTGCGTGCCTTCGGCAGCGAGATCGTAATACTGTCCCAGCCCGTGAATCGAATCGCTGTAGTTGTGGTGGCTGGGGTTTCCCCGCCAGCGGAGCGACCGCCCGTCGGCTTCGCCTTGATGCCATTCATCAACCTCATTGGGCCGAAACCGTTCGACGTAGACCGGCCCGTGGCCGAGAAAATAGCCCCGCGCCTGAAGCCCGCGAACGCCCGTCACGCGTTGACAGCGGTAAACCGCCTCGAACAGTTCATCGGCTCGGGCTCGCGCAAAGTCGACAACGTCCTTCGGTGCACCGTTGTCTTTGAGATATCGGTAGCGATACGAAGCACCCGCCAAATAGTTGGCCGTCCAGCAAACCGCGTGCACGACGTCGCTCGACGGCGTCGCCGTGGTGATGTCGACCGGGGCACCGCCGTGCGGAATCTCGACCATCGAGGGATAGAGCCCGAGGATGTTGTGCCGCTTGAGAATGTTCGCTTCGAGAATCCGCTCCTTCTCAGCCAACGGCGTCTTCCACGAATCATCGGCCGAGAACGCGAATTCCGACAACACATACAGCATCACAAGAAAGCAACATGTTACTCGCACGAGTCTGGTTCCTTTTGACGTTTTCCGATAATGATTCTGCGTGATTCGCGGGTTGGCTGGGGTCCGAAGCCGTGCGTCGAGGCCAGCGCGCGATCGACGCGAACGAGCCGTTCATCGTCCATTTTCAAACGATCGAAAACAGCGCGGCTTAGATCCAGAATACCCGGAAACGCGATCCAGCGTGTCATCAAAATCGAACGGTTCGCTGTGCTGCGGCGCTCTTCGGCGCCGGCCGATCACCCCAATCGGCTATTCTGCATCAGACTTTCGGAGGCCGTCGCCAGGGGATGATCATTGGCGTTTGGCGTTGGTATTCGCGGTATTGGTCGCCGAAATGGCTGACGAGATCGCGTTCTTCGATCTGTATGGCGATGAGAATGTAGACCGTGACCACGCCGGCAAACAGCAGGCGGCCGGCCGACATCGTGCTCCCCGCCCATATCGCCATGATGAAACCCACCATCAGAGGATGCCGCACGTAACGATAAAACAGCGGAATCAGAAACTCGTGATCGGCCTGCTTCTTGTTCATCAAATGGTAATACGTCTGCTTGAGGCCGAACAAATGAAAATGGTCGATCAGGAACGTCGACACCAATGCAATCAGCCACCCCAGCCAAAACAGACCATATATGACCGCGACAGCCACCGAATTCTCAACGCTCCAGATGACCTGTGGCAGAGGCTTCCACTGCCAGTAAATGAGGAACAGCACCAAACTTGTCGCCAGCACATATGTGCTGCGTTCGATCGTCTCGGGAACGATCGTCGTCCACCACTTCTTGAAGGCGGGTCGCGCCATCACGCTGTGCTGAACCGCAAACAGGCCCAACAGCAACACGTCAATCAACACCGAGAAGCCCACGCCCGCTTGCTCGCCGGAATCGATCGTCTTGGGAACTATCTGTCCGTCGAGAAAACCGATCGCGTACAAGAACGACGCCAGGAACAACACGTAGGCGACGACGCCGTAAACAAAAATTCCCACTCGCCCAGCCATCATCATCTCCGTCGACGTCAACAATGTGAACTCCGGCTCTCCAAGCCGCCGGCCATTGTAGCAAGTTTTCTAATTCATGAGTGCCATGGATGCCAGGTTCTCACGCGAACTGGGTGAGCAAGATTTTGCAATGGTGCGAATCTGCGGCATGTTTCGTTCTTGATAGCTCGGGGCCGACCAAATTTCTTTGCTGATCGAATGCGAGCCAGTTAAACTACGGTGTGAAAACGTCGCAGTTCAACATCTTGCTTGAGGTGTGTTCGCCATGAACGCCACAACAACTATTCGTCGTTTCTTTATTGCAGCGGTCCTGTCGCTCGCCGCGATGAACTTCTGTGGGTGCGGCGAGAGCGCAAATTCGGTTGCATCGCCGGACAAGAGTGGAGATTCGGCTCAGCCAACTGAGAATGGCGGCGACTCGGTTGAAGAGATGACACCGCAGGTACGGAACTATTGTGAACGCTTCCGTGATATTCTGGACAATGGTCCTACGGTCATGATTCGAGGGGAGACTCCACGGATAGAAGTAGTACACAGTGACGGGCGGCCGCACCTCATCATCCCCACCGACGTCGGACTGGAGGAACTGGCGCAAATCGAGGATCCGACCAAGATCCAAGAAGTGCGTTTCTACCGCATTGACGTCACCGACGCCGGTTTGGTTCACCTGAAGAAGCTGGCGAACATCCGAAAACTATCCCTCGCTTACAGTCAAGTCACCGACGCGGGCCTGGTCTGCTTGAAGGATTTAGCCGAACTCCGCGAATTACGCCTCAGCCGTACCCGGGTGACCGACGCCGGGCTGGTTCACCTGAAGGGCCTGAACAACCTGCGAGTGCTTGAGCTCGCCCACACGTTGGTCACGGACGCCGGGCTGATGCACCTCAAAGAGCTGACCAATCTCCGCGCTCTACAACTTTCCTTCACGCAGGTTACCCGCGCTGGACTGGTCCACCTGAACGGGTTGACGAACATTCGATCGCTTTACCTCAACGATACCGACGTCACCGACGCCCAACTGGTCCGTCTGCAGAAACTGACCGGCCTCGACGAACTGGTTCTTTCCAGCACGCAGGTCACCGACGCCGGATTGATCCACGTGAAGGAAATGAGCAATCTCCGTTCTCTGTACCTAATCCAAACACAGGTGACCGACGCCGGGTTGGTCCACCTGAAGGAAATGAGCGATCTCCAATCTCTTAACGTTTCCTACACACAGGTCACCGACGCTGGGTTGATCCACGTGAAGGAAATGAGCAATCTCCGATCTCTGCACCTTTCCTTCACAAAGGTCACTGACGCCGGGCTGGTCCATTTGGAGAAACTGACCGGCCTCCACGAACTGACTCTTTCCCACACCCAGGTAACCGACGTCGGACTGGGCACACTCAAGGGATTGACCAACATCCAAGTGCTTGACCTCCACCGCACCCAGGTCACCGACGCGGGGTTGGAGCACCTAAAAGGGTTTACCGAGATGCAAGAGTTAGACCTCGGACGTACCTTGGTGACCGATGCCGGGCTGGTCCACTTGAGGGGATTAACGAACATCCAATAGCTGAATCTCATTTTCACCGACGTCACCGAGAACGGCATCGGCAAGTTCAAACAGGCATTGCCGAAATGCAGAGTGAGTCATGCGACTTTACCTATTCCTTACTCGAATCAATTCGGCAGCCGGTGAACGCATCCCGGTCGTCGGCACGCCTCTGATTTGGACGCCGGGCCGATCCACTTGAAGGGATTGGCTAAATTCACGGAACTGTAGCTCAGCGACATCCATGTCACTAAAGAGTCGATCGACGAGCTTGGACGAGCGTTGCCGAAGTGCGACATTTCACATTGATTGCCGCTTTCTGCCTAGAACGAATCAACACGCGGCGCATGTGTTCTTACACCTGCACCTGGTCGTTGATCGTGCGGCTCGTGAAGTCGAGCGAGACTTGCTCGATGCGCAGGTGTGCCCAGCCGCGTTTTGCGTTGCCGGTGAGTTCCAGATTGCCGGGAGAGGTTTTTTCGACGATCACCGCCACGCCGTAGCCGTTGGCGATGGGGAAGTTTTGGCCGGGACCGGGGCTGTCGAGCAGGCGTTCGACCTCGAACGACTGTAACTTGGGATCGGCGGACGTCGAAAACGCGGGTGTGAACTCCTGAGAGATGAATTCCTTGCGCTTGCCGGGGTTTTTCGACGGGTCGTTGTAGCGGTAAATCACCAACCGGCAGTTGAAGTTCGCCAGAAAAGCCTCTTCGAAGAACTTTTTCGACGACGCCTGCCCGCAGGCCTGTATGTGAAACCGGAATCGGCCGAGCCGAGGGTTGCGCATTTCTTGTGCTAACATCGCCTGCGATCCGCTCGCCACGACCAGTGGGTCTTGCTCGCCGTCCAAGCCAAACCCAATCGCCGCGTATTGTGTTGACGTGCCGGAACCGCTTGCCTCGGCCTGCCGTAATTGAACGTTGAGCGCGCTTTCGTTTCGCGATCCGGCAAGCGGCGTTGCCCGCCAGCCCTTGGGTCGCGAACCGAAATCGATCGGCCTGAGCGGGACTGCGGCGGAGAAGTCGGTGTTAGGCAACAACGTGTCATCATAAGGCGGCACGCGGGCGATGCTGCCGCCCGGTTGTGCGCGTTTGTCGGTGGCGACATCGTCACCGAGCAACGCGCGTAGCGGAGAACCCGTTGTCAAGCGATGCTCGCGGCGTTGGGCGTCATCGAACGTTCCCTCGTGGTGAATGCCCAGCGAATGGAAAATCGTGGCTGTCAAGTCGGCGGGGGTCACGGGATCGCGGGCGGGATGAGCGCCGTTCCTGTCGCTTGCGCCGTAGACTTGGCCCGTCTGAATTCCCGCACCGGCCAGCGCAAAGCTGAACACGGAGCCCCAGTGATCCCGTCCGCCGGACGCGTTGATCTTCGGAGTCCGGCCGAATTCACCGATGGCCACCACTAGCGTCTCATCGAGCAACCCTCGCTGTTCGAGGTCTTCCAACAAGGCGGTAAAGCCGACGTCGAACATTGGGCAGAGCACGTCTTCGAGCCGATCGGCGTTTTGGGCGTGCGTGTCCCACATCGGGTTGTCGACGGCTGAATCGCCCGCTTCGCGCGTCCAGTTGACGTGCACGAGCCGCGCGCCGACTTCGACGAGCCGCCGCGCCAACAACAGGCACTGCGCCCATTTCGTATTTCCGTAACGGGCACGCACGTGTTCGGGCTCGTTGTTGATCTCGAATGCTTTTTGCACCCGGCCCGAAGTAAGCAGGTCGAACGCCTGCCCCTGGAACTTGTCGTACACACCGACCGCATCGCCGCGGCCTAGCCCGTCGAAATGCCGCTGAACCTGTTCCAGTAATGAAGCGCGTCGTTTCAATTGCAGCGGGGTGACTTCGCCGAGATCGAGCCCTTCGACGTGGTACTCCGCGTTCGACGGGTCACCACGAAACAAGTCGGCGTCCCACTGACGTCCGATGAATCCCGCTGTCTGCCCGGCCGGGGTGACGTTCTCATTGAGCCTCATGATCTCCGGAAGCCAGACGGAGGTGAGCGGCGGCAGTTCCTCGCTCGGCTTAAGCAGTTTGATCATCGACCCGAAGTAGGGCCAGTCGGTGGGCGCGATTTGCCGCGCGTTGGGGCCTTGGTATTTGTATCCGGTGAACACCTCGTAACCGCTGACCGAATGAATGTTGCTGTTGGTCACCATCGAGCGGACGACGGCCAGCTTGTCGGCCATACGAGCGATGCGCGGCAACAGCTCAGAAAAATGGACGCCCGGAATGTTCGTCTGAATCGGCTGAAACGGGCCGCGAATTTCCGACGGGGCCTCCGGTTTAGGGTCGAACGTTTCGTGCTGCGGCGGGCCGCCTTGAAGCCAGACATAGATGACGTTCTTCGCGCGTCCGAACGTCGGGTCGTCGATGATTCCCGGTGGAGGCCCTTCGGTGGCCTTGAGCAGGCCGGGCAGCGAAAGCCCCATCGCACCGAGCCCGCCGATCCGCAGTAGCTCCCGCCGGTTGATCCCATCGCACAATCTCGTCGGTCGACCGAGAATCGAGAACATGGGAACGAGTTCCTCACTCTGATGATGAACCGAACCGGGCGAAAATCGTTATACCAACAGAATCTTGAGAACCGAGGCTCATGATTCTCTGAGCGTGGTCCCAAGACTTTCTGACAGGTGTTTCGTGTTATTGCATCGCACTGGCGGACGGGCCGCCAGTGGCACCCGGTACCAATCGCGCGCGGCTTTCATTTACTCCTCGCTGACAGGCCGGTTGCCAGCGCGGAGCATCTCCACAGGCTTCTCATTATATGATACCTTCCCGGTTCAGGGCAGCAAACCCTTTTCGTAAAAGACCCTGGCATTTGGCGTCGCGACAAAGAATATCCGGGAGATCGTCTGCATGTTGCCCAGAAAGCTTGAACCTGAGGTGATGGACACCAAGGACGAAGCCATCGACTACGACGCGATGAACCACGGCGACGTGAATCGCAGCTTCGTCGACGATTTCTTGTTTGCAGTTGGCGACCGCGACCCGAACGTCATGCTGAGCGTTCTTGATCTCGGAACGGGGACCGCGCAGATTCCGGTCGAACTGTGCCGCCGGAGCATCGATTGTCGCGTCACGGCCGTTGATCTCGCGGCTGAGATGCTCAAGGTTGCGAAACGAAACGTCGCGGCCGCAGAGTTGGAAGATCGCATTCTCCTCGAACAAATTGACGCCAAGCGGCTTACGTACGCCGACGAATCCTTCGACGCAGTGATTTCGAACAGCATCGTGCATCACATTCCGGAGCCGGCGAGTGTCGTGACCGAAATGCTGCGGGTGCTCCGCCGGGGCGGACTGTTGTTCGTCCGCGACTTGTTGCGCCCGGCGAGTATCGACCACGTTGCCGAACTGGTAGAGACGTATGCCTCCGGGGCGAACACCCATCAGCGGCAGATGTTTCACGACTCACTCTGCGCGGCGCTCACGCTTGAAGAGATTCAGAAACTGCTGGCCGATTTAGGAGCGCCGACTGACTGGGCTTCTCAGACAACCGACCGGCACTGGACGATCTGCGGACGAAAATCTTGACGGGCCAGCTAAGATCCGCTGGTCAGATTCCCCAGCGAAGTGCTGCAATCGGTTGTTTGACGCGTAAGATGTGCGGATCGGTCCAATTGTAACGACTCCGTTCAGTCATCCCGATTGCACAGGCGGCAAACCGCGCTTTCGATCCGCAGTAGCCGCATCTTAGCCCAGCCTCTCAAGCTTCGCAGGTGGTAGTGTCGATCTGTTTTACGCACAGCAGCACTAAGAGTGATCCTGAACCTCATTGTTGGCTCAAGAGCACCCTTGTTAGGCGGGGTCAGGTTCGCTTGTAGCCGGGTTTCGCGATCGATTCCAGACCGCGTCTCATTTCATTTTGGCGGCCTCGGCCCCGCTTGAACTCGAGACGCGGGTATTTGAGTCGCGCCGGCTCGCCGAACGCACTCTGTCGTCACTGACCCTGACTTCGCGCAAATCCATCCTCGACGTCACAACCTCAGAAAACCATCGGGAGCATTGCATGCCAATTTCCGGGGATGATGCACTCGTTCGGAACGACTCCGAATCGATCACCTCGCCACTGGGCCAATCACTTCTGCGAATTCACAAAGGAATCAAGCAAGCGAGTCGAGACGAGACTCGCGCCGAATCGGTGTTCAAGTCCTGGCAGACGAACTGGTCAGGCCGCCGCGACCAAATCGCTCGCCGTCTGGCGATTATCGAAGACCAGCTCGAACGGTTTGCGCAAAACCAAGCTGAGCCGTCACCGCAACTGTCGATCTACAACATGCCGGCCGTCGAGACCGACGAATTCATGTCAATGAGCGGATTTTAGATCGCGGTCAACGAAATCGTAACGCCTCAGATGTCTGCATCTCGACTTCAATCGCGTCTGAAGCCGCTATAGCGCATCTGGGCCACGTCTAGTTGCGCAGGCTTTGCAGCGGCGCCGGAATTCGGCCCGCGCGATCGACAAACTTGCTGTCGTCCCCCACAGTCTGTACGGGAAGGACTGTCGATTCGCCGAACAGCCCGCCGAATGAAACCGTGTCGCCGGCCTGCTTGCCGGGAACGGGGACGAGACGGACGGCCGTTGTCTTGTTATTGAAGACGCCGATCGCCATCTCGTCGGCGATGATGGCGGAGATGGTTTTGGCATCCGTCTGCCCCGGAATGGGAACCATGTCGAGCCCGACCGAGCAGACGCTGGTCATCGCCTCGAGTTTCTCCAGCGAGAGATGGCCGGCAGCGACCGCCGCAGCCAGAGCGGCATCTTCCATGACCGGCACGAATGCGCCGGAAAGGCCTCCCACCGATGACGACGCAAACAGGCCGCCCTTCTTGACGGCGTCGTTCAGCAAGGCGATCGCTGCCGTCGAACCCGGCGCGCCGATCCGGTCGATTCCCATCAGGGTCAAGATCTCACCAATGCTGTCTCCCATTTTCGGCGTTGGGGCCAACGACAAATCGACAATGCCAAACGAAACGCCCAATCGCGCCGCGACCTCGCGACCGATCAATTCGCCGACACGCGTGACCCGAAATGCGGTGCTCTTGATTTCTTCTGCGATGTCGTTGAGCCGACAGTCGGGCTGTTCCTGGACGAGACGTTCCAGAGCCCGCTTGATGACGCCCGGGCCGCTGACGCCGGTGTGAATGACGACATCGGGCGATCCCTCGCCCAAGAACGCGCCGGCCATGAAGGGGTTGTCTTCGGGGGCATTCGCGAAAATCACCAACTTGGCGGCGCCGAAGCCGTCATGCGCGGCGGTCGCGCCGGCCACTTCGAGCAGTTTGTGACCGAGCACCTCTACGGCATGCATGTTGATGCCGGCCTTACTCGTGGCTACGTTGACCGACGCGCAGACACGCTCGGTTTCTGAGAGCGCAGCCGGCAAGCTTTCGAGCAGGTTTTGGGCGGCTCGGGTCGTGCCGCCGTGCACGAGTGCCGAGTAGCCGCCGATGAGGTCGACATCAACGTCGGCCGCGGCGCGGTCGAGCGTCTTCGCGATCTCGATTGTTGCGGAAATATCGTGACCATCGGCAATGCGGGCAATCGGTGTCACAGAGAGCCGGCGGTTGATGATCGGAATGCCATACCGAGCCGATACCGTATGGCACGTTTCTGCAAGATTGTTGGCTGCGCCGGTGATCCGCGAGTGGAGAAGTTCGCACATGCGGCCGACGTCACGATCAACGCACCCGGCAAGATTGATGCCCATCGTGATCGCGCGGACGTCAAGGTTTTCCTGCTTAACCATCTGCAACGTTGAGAGAATGTCTTCCGTACGCGGCATAGACTTAGTCACCTCAAACAAAAACGGGGGGCGACGAACGGGGGCGGCTCACGACTTTAGCAAGCGGCACCATGCGCCCGACGAAACGTCTGTTGCTCGCTCGAATGTGTATCGAGCGAGACACGTTCCATGAAGATACTCGGACCGCCCCGCGAAGTCATCTCAGATTGGCGGATTGCCCCAGTGAGAGGTGCGGTGCCACGCGAACCGGTCTCGGGCTATTGGTGGCGGCGAACAGGCTTTCATGCTGCAGCGTGGCCGACAAGCCGATCGAGCTGCCGAGGTCTTCGAGTTCCTGCTTCAGCGCGGGAGCGTCAACCCCTGGGGGAACCGACAGCTCCATCACCATCACGAACGACGCATCGGGTTCTTTGCCTACCGCATACAGGTCAGTTACGTCGATACTATAGCCGGCCAAGCAAACGGTAATCGATCGCATGATACCCGGCTTGTTGGTGCCTGCGACGGTCAGGAAGTATTTTTCGGTCCCTTCCTCAGGTTCGTCCTGAAGAATGTCGAGATCGGGTTCCTTCAAGTTGACTTCGACCCCGTACGGTTTGCAGATGCCCCGGATGTGATCGACAATCACGTCGGGCTCGCGGTGCTCGGGAAATTCGGCCGCCAAAATGATGGTGAAGTATTTCTGCATGACGGTCTGGCTGACCTCTTGCAGATCACCACCAAGTTCATCGAGCGCGTTCGTGACAGCCGCCAGGATGCCGACCCGGTTGGCTGCCATGAGCGAGATGATGTAGCGTTTGACCATGTCGAAATCTCCATAAGGTCGCGCGGCCAGAAGAGGGGAATTGAGCCGTTGGCCAGGTCGTGAACTGCGCCACCATCGTACCGTTTTCCGGCTCAAGTGTCCTTTGAAAAAGAAAAACTCATAGATCCTCGTGCACAGTCGCCGGCTACGATCGGCAAAATCGATCATTAGCCAACAAATAGAATCGGCGGCAAATCACGAAGTAATCACGAGTTAGAACGGTAGACGCTGATGACAGGTGAACGTTGTTTCCCTTGCATCACCTTTCTTGCCCAAACTTGCCGCCATTCACATTCGCGTGATCGAACCGACCACGTTCGACGTCAGAATCTCAGAGGCGGAATTCGAAAAAATCAGCCCGTGCGCCGGCAGCGTGTTTGGCCCTGTCGTTTCATCTGGTGCCATCGCGTCGACGAGAACGGGCGCCATGAAGAATCGTCCGCCCGAAAAAGCCATGCGTCGTTTGGCGGCCAATTCGAACAAGTAGCGCCGACCGATGTAGGAATTGGCGTCCTGGTGGTTCGACGTACCGAACAAAGATTGAGAACGCCACTTGCGTCGCCTTGCATACCCTAATAAGGCAGAAGCACCAGCGCTGAACAGCGCGATCCTCGCCGGTTGAGAAAAGGCCGCGCCGGCGCTCATACCCAACCCGATGCCGCTACCGATCTCGTGCATGAAGCCGCCGCTAACGAATGCGGACTCGACTTGGGGAAGCATGTCAAACGAAAACGGCCACATCGACGTCTACTCTTGTAGCGGTCGTGCGTGTAGAATCGTGAAGGCAAGTCACCCATTTCAATACCAGCCCGGCAACACCGCCTATGAGCATCGAGATCGAATCGGCGACGCGGCAAAACCTTCAATCGCTATCCAGGAGTCTGGCAAATGTCATTCTCGGAAAGCAGGAATCGATCGACACTCTCGTCATTGCGCTGTTATGTGGCGGATCGGTCTTGCTGGAAGATGTGCCGGGCGTGGGAAAGACGACTCTTGCGAAAGCGCTGGCGAAATCGATCGACGTCGAATTCCAACGTGTCCAGTTCACGCCCGATCTGTTGCCGAGCGATATTCTCGGCTCATCGATTTACAACCCGGTCGATGGTTCGTTTCAGTTCCGTAAGGGGCCGCTGTTTTGTAACGTGCTGTTGGCCGACGAGATCAACCGGGCGTCTCCGCGAACACAGTCGGCTCTGTTGGAAGCGATGAGTGAAGGTCAGGCGACGATCGAAGGCCACAGGCACGTTCTTCCCGAGCCGTTTTTCGTTCTGGCCACCCAAAACCCGGTCGATTTTCACGGGACGTATCCGTTGCCGGAAGCCCAACTCGACCGGTTTCTCGTCCAACTGAGCATTGGTTATCCCGATCTTGAAGCCGAAGTCAGCATCCTTTACTCGCAGACGGACGTGCATCCGTTGGAGAATGTTGAGCCGGTACTCACGCGAGACGACGTCGTCGCCATGCAGCAAGCCGTGCGGGCGATCCGAGTGGAACAGAGCATCTCGAAATATCTCGTTCGCATCGTGCAGGTGACCCGCGACGACCCGCGCCTGAAACTCGGCGTGAGCCCGCGCGGCTCGCTGATGTTGTTTCGGGCGGCACAAGCAGCGGCGTTCGTCGACGGCCGCGACTACGTGCTCCCGGACGACGTACAGAAATTGGCTCCAAGTGTGCTCGGACATCGGATCATGCTCACATCCAAGACTAAGTACGGTAGCACGTCGAAACGCGAGATCATTGACGATGTTTTGAAACGGACGCCTGTGCCGACGTAAGGCGCCGTCTTGACTCGCGTTCTATTTCGCCGATTTGGAAGCCAGTCCTGGGCGGTTCTCTATCGCTGTTAAGGCGCTTGATGAAGTACAGATCATTCACCATCCGCTTCGCGAAGTACCTGTGGCGGCAGTGGCGGAATGAGATTACGCGCGGTGGTCAGTTTTTGGTCTACGCGTTTATGGTTTCGGCATTCGGCGCGGTTTCCGTACAGATGCCCATCTATCAGGTGTTCTGCGGACTGTTGACGCTGTGGCTCGTCACCGGATTCGTAGGGTTTGTGCTGCGGCCCAAGGTTTCGATTTCCGGCAATTTCCCCGAGAAGACAACCGCCGGCGAGTCCATCACGGGGGAGTTCACACTGACGAATATTTCGCGCTGGCCGAGCTACGACGTTGCTGTTGGTCTGTTTGAGCTGCCACGGTCGCTTCGTCAAATTGACGGCGACCTGACCGTTCCTGTGCTGGCATCGGGCGCGCGCGAAAAACACCGTGTCACGCTACAACCACTCAAACGTGGGCTCTACGAACTGCCAAAGCTTCGCGCGTATTCGATGTTTCCGTTTCGCATCGTCCGCTTCGGCAATTGCGAGCACCGCTGCCGGCCGCTTTTGGTGCTGCCCGCGTTTCATGCTGCGGAGGGAATCGACGTGCCTGTCGGCAGTCGCTATCAGCCGGGCGGTATCGCACTCACGTCGAACGTGGGCGAGTCGCCCGAGTACATCGGCAACCGCGAGTACGTTCCCGGTGACTCGGTAAGAAGGCTCGACTTTCGCTCGTGGGCTCGGCTCGGAAAGCCGGTCGTTCGCGAGTTCCAGGAAGAGTACTACTGCCGGATTGCGATGATTCTTGACACGTTCGTTCCCAGCGACCGTAAAGCCGACCCGGAGGGTTTTGCCGATCTCGAAGCCGCCGTGAGCGTGACGGCCGCTGTGGCCGATGTACTTTCGGACGGCGAGTACATTATCGACCTGTTCGCGGCCGGTCCGGAACTTCACGTGTTCCGCGCCGGCCGGCACACGGCTCACTTCGAGAACCTGTTGGAGTTGTTGGCTTGTGTTGACGCCTGTCGCGACAATCCGTTTGACGTTGTCACGCCGGCGGTCAACGATGAACTGGGAAACATATCGACGGCCATCTGCGTGTTTCTCGATTGGGACGAGTCGCGCGAACAGTTGGCCCGTACGGCGCTCGAAGCGGGTTGTTCCCTGAAAATCATCGTTGTACGCGACACCGAAACGACACTTCCGATCGATGACTGGCAGGCGACCGAAATCAGCCAGTATTCGACGGCACAGGTCCGGCGAGGGAGCCTGGGTGTCTTATGAGCGGGCAACGCACATACGGTCTACTGCTGATCATCTTGCAAGCAGCCGTGATGGGCTATCTTTCCCGCGACTGGTTCTTTCCCACACTTATCATTGCCAGTGCCGCTAGCAGTGTGTTGACGAAGAGACGCTGGGCGGTGGAACGGTCGAACGAACTTCGCGCATACTTCATACTCGGCGCCGGTTTTCTCGCTGCGTCGTTCATCTTTCCGCATGGGTTTCGCGGCGGCACGTACGCCGTTTATGGGCCGCAGGCGTATGCCGTTGCACAGTTCCTTATGCTTGCGCAAACGATGCAGTTCTGGCTGCGCCGAACCGACGACCGGCTTCCGATGATTTTGCCGGGGCTGGCGGGCGTCAGCATCGCCTGCGCATTCGATCTCAATGTTCAGGACCCTCAACGACTCGCCTGTCAGTTGTTCACGATTGCGTATCTCGTTCTGGCTGTCTGTTACCTCACACAGCAGCCGGCACGAACCGCGCGCGCGCGACAATCGCATCAGGCAACACAAGGCGGACGGGGCGGCCACGTCGTTCGCAGGTTGGTGATGGCGGCATTGGTGCTTTTGATTTCTGCTGTTTCCTGGGTCAGTGCATCGGCGCTGTTTCGTTTCGAAAACAGGCTCGATGAATTGCTGGTTCGTGTCATGGGAAGCTATATTCCGCCAAATCGAGTAGGCTTTTCGAAGCGGGCGAAACTGGGCAGTGTGGCGCTCGAGCAAGGCTCTCACTCGAAGCAGATTGCGCTGCGCGTTGAGTCGGAGCAATCGCCGGGTTACCTGCGCGGAAGAGTGTTCGAGACATATCATCGGTCCGAATGGCGGGCGGCCGGTGCCGGAATGCCTCTGCGGCCCGTACGCGAAGTTGAAAACGATCGGCTCGCTCCCGGCGGACGCCTCAACGATTTCGAGGCGATTCGTATCGAAGCTGACGGGTGGGATCGCTGGACTTGCTGGCCGGATGAGAGCCTCGGCGGCAACGTGTTCGCCCCTCTTCAAGCGACGCGTTTGCAAGCCGCCGTCGACCAAATGACCGTGAGTTGGCACGGAGTGTTCTCCGCTCGAGACTTTATCGCCGGTCACCCCTACGTGGCATTGGCGCCCACCGACGTCCAAAAGCTCGTGGACGAACTGCCGGTCCCGCCGGACGAACTGCAGGAGCGATTGTTAGCGATTCCTGCGCAACTCGACCCGCGCGTTTCTGCTCTGGCAGAACGAATCTTCGCGGATTGCCGGACGACGACCGAGAAGATTGCCGCCGTTCAGGATTACTTCCAGAGTGAGTACAAGTACTCACTCAACATCGAAATTCCGTCTGGCAGCGAGCCGCTCGAACATTTTCTGTTGGAGAAGCCGGCCGCTCACTGCGAATTCTTTGCATCGGGTGCCGTGACGCTGCTGCGACTCTCGGGCGTGCCGTGTCGATACGTGACTGGCTTTCTTGTCCATGAGAAGAACTCTTTCGGCGGTAACTGGGTTGCCCGCAAGCGCGATGCTCACGCTTGGGCGGAAGCCTACGACGAATCGGCCGGCTGGGTCACGGTCGAAGCGACTCCGTCGGGCGGCGTACCACAGGCTGAAACGGCTTCGGCCGCGCGGCAGTTGTGGGAACACCTTGTGGCAAGCGTTCGTCAGTTTCGCGTCCGGTTTCAGCACGGCGGAATCCACTGGCTGATGGCGGCCGTCGGAAGGTTTTTGGTTAGTATTCCGACGATGATCGCGTTGTTGGCGATTGCCGCTTGGCTACTTTGGCGTCGTTACCACGACAGACGGACAGCCACGGCAGACAAAAAATCACCGCTACTCAAGAAGTCGCAGCGGCTGCTCGCGAAGATGGACCGGCGAATGCAGCGGCTGAGCGTTCGCCGCGAGACCGGTGAAACGCTGCACCACTTCGCCGGTCGGATTAGAAGTTTGGGCGCGACACAATTCGACGTCAAGGCTGCGTCGGATTGGTACGAGACGTACGCGCGACTACGTTACAGTGAACGACTTAACGCCGAAACGCTTGGCCGGCTGAGTGATGCGTACGAACGCGCGGAAGCGTTGTGAACGAGGGCAACGTGACCGTCCAAAGGCCGTGTGCAAACATCGGCGGCAGCAGCCACGCCACAGACAGGGCCCTGGATAGGGCTCTACCGTGCGCCCCGCAAAACTGTACCGACTCAAATGCTCGCATTTCCGCCGTAATCGCGTCTGGAGCGGCGACAGTAAGACTAGGCATCGCCTAGCCGCGGCCGATGATGTACCGATGCGGGTCGACTTCGTTTCGCAAGACGGTCAACTGCTGCTCGCTCGGCGGAGGCGTCGCGGCGAGCGATTCTGCCACGAGCAGTTCAAAACTGGTCGCCGCTTGTACTTCGTCGAGCGTGACGCCGGGATGCAACGACTCAACACGCATGCGTTTCGAGTCGTCATCGAAGCCGAGAATGGCTAGGTCGGTGACCACCTTATAGGGCCCGGTGCCGGGGGGCAGTCCCGCAGCCTCGCGAGCACCGGGGCCGTTGAGATAGCCGGGCGTCGTGACGAAATCGACGTGTTCGACAAAGCGGCGCGGGTCGTGCGGCGTCATGACGATGATCTTCCAACACAACGAGCCGAGATCGTTGGCACCTCCGCTGCCGGGCAGCCGAACCTTCGGCTGATGGTAGTCGTCGCCAATCTGCGTGGAGTTGAGGTTGCCGTAGATGTCGATTTGCGCGCCGCCGAGAAACGTGTAATCGACCAAACCCCGCTGGCACGTCTGCATGATATCCGACATACTCGTCGCCATCAGCCCCTGGTAGAACGTGCGTGAATCCCCCACGCTGATCGGCATGCAGGGTAATCGCGGCCCGATGCCACCCGCCTCGAACAACAAGGTCAGATCGGGCGAGGACGTTCGCTGCGCCAACATCGACGCCGCACAGGGCGCACCCGTTCCGACCACGACCATTGTGCCGTTCTCCAAAAGCGGCGCTGCCGAGCAGATCATCAGCTCCATCGGCGTGTATTCGGAGGTTGTGGATTCAGTCATGATTGTCGTTTCGTGATGAGAACGCAGAAGCCGTCCCGAAACCAGGTTTGGGGCCACTTCTCCAGCATCGTGATACGAGCGGCTTACGACGACGTTATTGTCCAAGCAGCTTACGGTGTTGCATCCATTTCCTAAGCAATGCCGGCCAGCTCGACAGCACGGGATGTTCCATGGCCAGGCCGACGCCGTGTTGCCCCGGCTCGTAGATGTGCATCTCCGCCGGCACGCCCGCTTTCCTCAGTGCCAAATAGAACAGTACGCTGTTTTCCGATGGGACCGCTTGATCGTCGGTCGTGTGAAACAAAAATGTCGGCGGCGTGTTCGCAGTCACTTGACGTTCGCTGGAGAGACTCTCAACCAGCGCCGCCTCTGGCGACTTTCCCAACAGATTCCGTCGCGAGCCGACGTGCGCGTACTCGCTGACGAGCGAAATGACGGGATAGGCCAACACGAGAAAATTGGGCCGGCAGCCGGCTCGTTCGATCGGATCGGTGGCGTTCTTGTTACCCTCATCAAAGCGTGTTCCCGCCGTCGAGGCGAGATGTCCACCGGCCGAAAAACCCATCACACCGGTTCGCTGTGGATCGACACCCCACTCCGCGGCCCGCGCTCGTACGATTCTCATCGCCCGTTGAATGTCGCTGAGGGGAGCCGGGTGCTTGTAGCGGGGAGCGTGCCGGTAACGAAGCACGAAGCCGGTCACGCCGAACGTGTTGAACCATTCTGCCACGTCGTGTCCTTCGTATGTGTCGGCGAGACCGCCGTAGCCGCCACCGGGACAGACGATGACCGCGCACCCGTTCCGCTTACCCTTTTTCGGCGAATGCCGGACGATCAGCGGCACGTCGGCCGCTTCGGTGCCGATTGCCCCCGGTGCGCCCTCGGGCCAAAGCAGTATCTCATGAGCTGCATTCGCAGGTTCGTTCGCCAAAACGTGTTGCTCCGCGGAAATCAGGGAAACGCCCGCGAGCAGTAAAATGAAGACGATGCAGAACGGCTTAACGTGTAATTTCATTGTTCATGGCTCGCATTTCATGGCTCTCAACTCAACGCCCGTGTACGGTTTCGCCCAAAGCGTTTCGAATGGACTCTCAAGCGACATCAGAATCTTCATCTTGAAAGCTGTGTGGACCTACTGTCAACCGTGCGGTCTAATGAAGTCCTGGGCACATTGTCGCCCGCGATGTTCAATTTTCAGGCTCAATACTGAAAGTCACACCGTCATGCCTGTTTCCTCACGCCCTATAATTGTCCCGGCTATTTTCGTCTGCATGCTGTGCTCGGGCTCATTATTCGCCGATGGCCGGCCGTCTGACTTTCGGCTCGCTTGGAAAGACAACATCCTAACGATTTCGGGGAAAAACCTGCCCGGCGAGGAGCTGACCGTCTGGTATCTCGAGGCTTATTGCCGCGACGGCTCGACCGATCGCGTGTGGAACAAGACGACGATCGGTCACAAAACCAGTCTTGTGGCCGCCAGCGCCGATGGCCGGCAACTGGAACTCAAATGCGAACTCAATGACGGCGTGATCGTCACACACGATATCCGCGCCGTTGATGACGGCGTCGCGTTTCGGTTGAAGGCCACGAACCCGACCCTTAAGCCGTCTCGCGCGCACTGGGCACAGCCGTGCATACGCGTTGATCGGTTTACAGAGCGGACGCAGGAAACGTATCTCCCGAAGAGTTTCGTCTTTTACGACGGGCGGCTCACGCGGATGCCGACGCCCAAGTGGGCGACAAAAGCCCGTTACACGCCGGGGCAGGTCTGGGCGCCGAGGGGCGTTAACCGAAACGACGTGAACCCGCGACCGCTGAGCGAAGTCGTTCCCAGCCACGGTATCATCGGCTGCTTTTCGGCCGACGAGACGGCGATCATGGCCTCTGTCTGGGAGCCGTACCAGGAATTATTCCAAGGCGTGATTACCTGCCTACATTCCGATTTCCGTATCGGTGGCCTCGACCCAGGCCAGAGCAAGTCGATCCACGGCAAGATTTACCTGGTCGAGAACGACGTCCCCGCGCTCTTGGTGCGGTACGAAAAGGACTTCCCCAAACAAGCGACCGCCGCGAAAAAAGCGACCGAGAAATGAGCCATTCGGTAGCGGGTGCTCTAGCGAAGAAGAGTGGCACAATCCGTCGCATCCGTTTCATTTTGTCCAAGGCTGTTTGTGAAATTATGTTTCGGCTCATGACAAACGTGAAGTGTGGGACAAACGTGTTCACGAGGTCGGCCATTCGACGGCTATCAATCCGTTCCCAAGCAGACCCTGCGAACGAGGAAACGGACGCCAGCAGGAGACGTGATCGCCAGACATATGGACTCCAGTAATATGGCACGATAAGGTGAGCCTGGGTGAGCCTATGGCCGATCACGTCTCAAAGACGAGCCGAATGGCTACGCGTGTCGTCAACGCGATCGTCATCGTTTCAATTGTTGCCATCACCATCTGCTTAGTATTCGACATTCCGCATTATTTCGGCCACAGGGGCTCAAAGCGAGTCTGGTGTGGGGAACGTCAGAAGGAGATCACTCTCGCGCTCCACAACTATCATGAATTTTATGGAACATTTCCGCCGGCCTACATTGCGGGCGAAGACGGAGGGCCGATGCATAGTTGGCGCGTCCTGCTGCTTCCCTTTCTCGATCAGCAAACGTTTTACGATAAATATCGATTCGACGAGCCATGGAACAGCCCGCACAACCTCGAACTTGCGGTGCCGCTCGACAATTACAACTGTCCCAGCCAACCGGGCGGGCCTTCATCTATGACAAACTACGTGGCCGTCATCGGTGAACGAACATGCTGGCCCGGCGATCGCGGCAGGCTGCTCGAGGAAATTGTCGATAGCCTGGACGACACGATATTGCTTGTCGAGGTAGCCGAATCGGGCATTCTTTGGACGGAGCCTCGCGACCTGCATGTGCAGCAGATGAATCCCAAGGTGAACGCTCCGCACGGTCAAGGGCCATCAAGTCACCACACAGGTGGGATGATGGTTTCGCTTGCGAATGGAGCGGCGAGATTCTTGTCGGCCGACGTGTCACAGGAGCACCTGGAGGCCTTGCTAACTGTCGACGGCGACGAGGTACTGGATCGACAGGAAGTCTGGAGGTACTAGCGTCCACCCGCCGACGACGCGCGCAACTGGTTCCCAAGCAGAGCTTGGGAACCAGGGCGAATTTAGGCGACAAGCGCTAGGGAAAATGCCGCGCCGTGACTCAATTGCGCGGGGCACCAGGCATTTCGCGATTCCTTAGGTGACGAGAAAGTGTCTTCTGGCCGCCCTTGACGAGACTGCCCGCTGGGTCGATCAACAGCAGATGCCCTACTCCGTCAAGGCCAAAGTTTTCCCATGACTTAAACGTACTATCGAGCAACACCGGAAACGGAAGCGGCTGTCGCCAAACGTTCTTAACCACGGGTTCCAGCTGCCGGTCGAGTTTCTCGATCGTCTCGATGTCGCCATCCTTGGACAGACAAAGGGCAAGGATGGCGTATTGATCGCGATACTCGGCATGGGTCTCGTGAAATTCGATCAGATTCGGCAAACCGTTTTTTAGGCACGGCACACATGTCGCCGACCACAGATATAAGAGAACCCACTTGCCTTTGAAATCGGAAATCCGAACGTCCTTATCAACGCCGCGCGCGTCGCTGATGTTCCATGCTGGGGGCTTCCGGCCATAGTGCTTCGTGTAGTCGCCCCAAGTTCCTCGCAACTTCGATTGGTCGGTGAGTTCGGCGCGATTCGGTCTCGCGGCGAGTACCAGCGTTCCAACGTCGACAGCGGGTTGGTCACCCGTGACGGCAATTGCATGGTCGGGGACGGTTTCGGCGTTGGGCGACTCGTCGTTGTTAGCGTGCAGAACATATCGCCCCGGCGGGAGCCAGAATTCGAATCGCGACTCGAATGAACCGCAAATCGCAAGGCGATCTCGTCCGAGTGGAAACCTTTCGTTTAAGGGCAGACTCACAAGCACGCTCGTCCAACTCAGCGGCTGATTACGACTCGCCAATCGAATGACACCATGAACGCGCACCAGCGGCTCTAAGACGACGTCGACATTCTCCGGTGGATGCATAGAGTCAACAGTGACAATGGCGCCCCGTTTCCGATCTTTGTCGATCACGTAGAACTTGTAATCGTTCGCCTTTAGGTTCACCGTAAATGCGCCCCTCGCATCCGTTTTTGTTGGACGCAACAACGGCTCCATCTGGCCTTCGTGGCTCCAGAGTTTTTTTAAGTTTTTCTGTATGTCTTTCTGCTTTAATAGTGCTCGGAATTCATCTCCGCTTACACCGTTTGCGCTCCAGTACGACGAAACGCCGGCGGCGGCAACCGCGCGACCTTCAGAATCTACAACGCGGCCGCTCACGTGCCATACTTCGTCATCGGCGCCGCAGCGCGCGGCGATCAGAACGAGCTGGATGACAATCAGGCAGTATCTGGGTTTCATCACTGTCGCCTGTGGATCGGACGGCAAATCCGGCCAGCCAAGGGAAGCGAACCGCGACATGCGGCCAATTCGACTGAGCTTCCGCTTGCCTACCGCGCATTCAGAATCTGGTTGTCGCTGGCGGATGCCGAGACGACCCGGCATTTCGCCCTTTAGTACTCGCGCGTCTTCTTAATGCCCGGCTGTGGCACGGAGTATTTGCCGTTGTCATCGGCCAGGATCGGTGCGGGGCCGTTGAGGGCGAGTTCGGCGACGGTCGGCGCGAATTCGTGGTCGGAGTTGAGAATGTCGTCGAACGTGACCTCTTGACCGGTGTGGCAAGCCATCCGCCCCATCGACGTCACCAGGCTCGCTTCGGCGCCGCGCTTCACCTCGTTGTAAGGTGTGTCCTCGCGGATCGCCTCGATCAGATCGTTCCATTCGAGTTGATAGGGGTTCGGCTCGCGGGGCGGGAATCTCCAGGACAGGTTTTCCTTCGTGAAGTTGTAGCCCTTGTAAATCCGGCATTTCGCGGGTGAATGGGAGGCCGTTGAGATGACGGCGGAGCCCTTCGTGCCGTGGGCGAAACTGGCGAATTTTGGATAGCAGCCGGGAATCGTCCGGCCGCGCAGGAAGAGTTTTGTCCCGTCGGCGAACGTGTATTCGACGTTGTAGTTGTCGAAATTCTGGTCGACCGAATTGCCTCGGTAGTGCCGGCCGCCTGATCCCTCGGCTTTGACGGGCCAAGCATCTTTCATCCAACAACTTTCGTCGATGTTGTGGATCAAAAAATCGCTGAAGGCGCCGCCGCTGGCCCACAGAAAGGCGTGGAACCTGCGAATCTGATATTCGAGTTCGTCCACGTCGTCCGGCTTGGGTCCCGTATCGGCCGAGCCGGTCGGACCGGCCATGCGGTACGCTCTGAGTTCGAGAATGTCACCGATCTCGCCGGCTTGGATTCGTTGATAGAGTTCCTTGCGAGCAGCGCAGTGTCGGCACATCAGCCCCACACCGACTTTGAGGTTTCGCCGGACCGATTCCTCGCCCAGCTCCAACATCCTGCGGGTGGAAGGGCCGTCGACTGTGACCGGTTTCTCCATGAAGACGTTGAGACCCTTTTCGATGGCGTACGCAAAGTGCACCCATCGAAAAGCGGGAGGCGTGGCGAAGATGGCCACGTCACCTGGGTTCAGGCAATCCATGGCGTGTTTGTAGGCATCGAAGCCGACAAACTTGCGGTCGTCGGAAACGTCCACCTGGTCGCCGAAGTTGTCCTCGAGCGTCTTATGACTGGACGAGAGACGATCCTCGAAAGCGTCCGCCATAGCGACGAGTTTGGTCGGGCCGTTTTTGACCGACAACGCGTTCGCCGCCGCGCCCGAGCCTCGTGAGCCGCAGCCCACGAGCGCCACGTTGATTGTGTTGTTTTCACCAGCGTGGACGTGTGTCGCGGCCGCTCCGATCAATGTCGAGGCCGCGGCGATTCGCCCGGTATCCTTCAAGAAAGCGCGGCGTGACGAGTTATCGGACTTGGCATCGCTCATGACGAAACTTCTCCTGGGGAAATCATGTCCACTTGGAACGAAAACGGGCGTTTTGTTCAGCATACGGAATAGCGGTATGCGCTTGCAATACTGCGGAGACCGCTGTGAGCACGCGAGGTCGACGGAGTCGTGTGCTGTTCGGAGGGAGGAAATTCCTGCGAAGACGGCTCGATGTGATCGCTACCGAGCGTTTGGACAGCATCAGAGAGTTTCTAGCCTGAGTTTGGGGTTTCACGAATCCGTGTAACGCGTTTGTGGCAAAGTGGTTCAGAACTTGCACTGATTGACCTTGATGCGTTTTCTGGCGTGGTCTACGATCCCGCCACTCTCCTCTCTCCAAGATGTGCGACCGCCATCAACGTTCGCACCTCTTGAACCTCCATCAAACGACATCCTGAATTCTTGCGTGCAAAACATGCCGAATCGTAAAGCCCTTGCGCTTTCGACCTGGCGACGGTGCCTTTGCATCGAATCGCTTGTTGTGCTTGCGTGCTGTCTCATGGCGCACGCACAGCCCGACCAGACCGCGCAGTATCAAGTCTATCCGCTTGAACACAAGTCGGTCGATGAGGTCGGTAAGCTGCTTTCAGAACTCCTGTCGACGTTGGATGAGCCGACGCATCTGGTTGCCAATCGGAAGAAGAATCAAGTTTTGTTGCAGGGTTCCGATCGCGCGCAACGCATCGCACGTCAATTGATTGAATCAGTCGACCAGCCACCGGTAAAACAGGCTGACGACGATCTGGACGACGGCCCGGAGGTGCGGTCCTACGCATGTCCTCCGCAGCAATTGAAATCGGCGGTCGACCTCATACGCCGAAGTTTTCCCGACCAGCAGGACTTGCGTGTTGCCGCCGATCCACAGACACGGCAACTGCTCGTCGTCGCGCTTCCAGACATGCACGAACGAATTGCCCACCTGCTGGAGGCAGAGGGTTTTATCAAGGATCAAGGCCTTTTGCGACGCACTCAACCACGACAACCGAAAGGCAAGAGCCGCGATCGACCTGGTGAGAACCGTGTTCAAGAAACTCGAAAACGGTATTCGCGGGCGCGGGCTGAGTCGGTGAATCCTTATGCCGCGAGAGGACGAACGGCCGATCGACCCGGCCAATCAACGGTTCGCTTGAGAAATACGCGCGTCGAACGGGTCGAACGATCGCTCAAGGGATTGTTCGGATCGCGTTTGAAACGTCGCGGCGCCGGTTCTGCCGAATATGAATTCTCGGATGCAAACAAACTCAAGGCCCAAGTCGTCTTCGATGCCAATGGCGACCGAATTCTGCTCGAAGGGCCCCAGTCGCTCGTCGACCAATTGGCCCTGCTGCTTCGCGTTCTCGACGGACCGGGCCAGCCGACGGGGCAAAAGGTCCGAGTGATTCCGCTACGCCGCTCGGACCCGGCGATTGTCAAGGAGGCCCTCGACGCCTACCGCGACGGGTACCGCGCACGACAAGACCCACGTAATGACAATCGCGGTCGCGAGTCTGGCGGCAGCGTGCCCGCGCAACCGCCGCGCGGGGAACAACACAGCCGACATTCCCACGACGGCCCATTTCACAATGGATCGATCGAACTCGTGCGTTTTCAAGAGCCGGCCCTCGACGCTCCGGCGCCAATCGATGACGTCGTCCCACCCGGCGACGATGACCGGTTGCCCGGTGATGCGCTGCGGGAACTTGGCCCGGACGTCGACATCGAGACGTTGCCGGATCTTGATGTGATCATCATTCGTGGCAGCAATCGCGACGTGAGCGAAGTCACGCGGATCATCAAGGAAATTGAACGCCTAAGCAAAGAGACCGTTCCGGTCGTTGAAATTGTCGCGCTTGAGCACGTCAACAGCCTATCGGCAGCCCAGCTCATTCTCCTCGTTGAAGAGGACCTCGTCGGCGCCCGGCAAGGGCGTGTGATCGTCGAGGCGCTTGTCAAGCCGAATGCGTTGTTGTTGGTCGGCTGGGGCGAAGCGATCATCGCCATGAAAGAGCTGATCGAAAAACTCGACCAACCGGTTGCACCCGAGACGCAGATCAAGGTCTTTCGGCTCCGGCACGCTTCCGCAGGTACAGCGGCCGCTACGGTGCAGCAGATGTACGCCGAACGGGTCGCTTTGAGCACGCAGGTGAAGGCGACGGCTGACATTCGCTCGAACTCGCTTGTGGTGCAAGCATCGCCGCGCGACATGGCCGAGATCGAACTGTTGTTGAAAAAACTGGATACGAGTGACAGCGATGCGGTGAATCAGTTTCGCATATTCAAACTGAAGAACTCTTTGGCGACAGACACCGCCGAGACGTTGCAGACGGCCATCGATGCCGCCAGCGGACCGACCGGTGGCACCAGCGGAAAATCATCGGTTTTGGAACTCTTGTCAGTCGACCGCAGCGGTGGACGGGTCTTTAGGTCCGGAGTATTGGCCGACGTCAAAATTACACCCGACGCGCAACGCAACGCGCTACTGGTCACTGCGCCGGCGGAGAGTATGGAGCTGATCTCCGCCTTGATCAAACAGCTCGATGCATCACCGACGTCGGTCGCCCAAATCAAAGTGTTCCCGATCGTTAATGGCGACAGCGCCGACCTCGTGCAAATGTTGCGTTCGCTGATGCCGACTCAGACCGGCTCGTCCGTCGGCGAGCGTCTGCCAGGTGGTTCCGATGAATCGTCTTTGGCTCCGCTTCGCTTCGCCATCGACACACGCACGAACAGCATTATTGCGACGGGCTCAAAAGACGACCTGTTGATCATCGACGCCCTGCTGTTGGGCCTGGACGATGAGGAATCACAGCAGCGAAAAAACAAAGTCTATCGATTGAAGAATTCGCCGGCGCTCGACGTGGCCAGCGCCATCAACGAGTTCTTGCGTAACGAAAGGCTCGTTCAACAGGCGGCTCCCGGTTCAGAGAGCCCGTTTCTGCGGATCGAACGAGAAGTGGTCGTTGTCCCGGAAATCGTGAGCAATTCACTGATTCTGAGCGCGACCGAGCGCTACTTCGACGCCGTTGAAGAAATCATCAATGAACTCGACGGCGAACCTCCCCAGGTGATCATTCAGGTGCTGATCGCCGAGGTGGCGCTGAGGGATGAGGAGCAGATGGGAGCCGAGTTGGGAATCCAAGACTCGGTTCTCTTCGACCGCAGCCTGTTAGGCGATCTGGCAACCACAACGCAGACGTTTCAGACTTCCACTCCGGCCGGAATTCTCACGTCAACGCAGGAGCTCATTCAGGCGGCGACCAACACGCCCGGACTTAATTTTAACGGAACGCCTCTTGCCGAAAATGGCAACAGCGGCAGCAGCCTGACGACGCGCGGCGCGAACCATGTCGCCGGCCAGGCACTTTCCAACTTTGCCGTCAATCGGGCGGATGCAGAGCTGGGCTTTGGCGGCTTGGTGCTCTCGGCGGGCAGCGAGAGCATTAGCGTGCTGATTCGCGCGCTACAAGAATCGCGACGACTGGAGGTTCTCAGTCGACCGGAGATTACCACACTGGACAATCAACCAGCATTCATTCAAATCGGTCAGCGGGTGCCCCGTATCGTCTCGTCGAACATTTCTCAGAACCTGGGGCAGGTGAATCAGATCGAGATGGAAAACGTAGGAATCATGATGGCCGTCACGCCGCGGATCAGCCCCGACGGAATGGTCGTGATGGAGGTCGATGCCGAGAAGTCAGAATTAGCACCGGAAGAAGAGGGCATTCCTGTCACAGTGTCGCCGGAAGGCACCATCGTTCGTTCGCCGCGGATCAATATTACGCGGGCCCAGACGACCGTTAGCGCCGCCAGCGGTGAAACCATTGTGCTCGGCGGACTGATTTCGAACAGCGTATCAGAAATCCACCGCCGCGTGCCCTGGCTGTCCGACGTACCACTACTGGGACACCTGTTTCAATTCAACAGCATGTCCAACCGCCGTGTAGAATTGTTGATCATCCTGACGCCGAAGGTCATTCGCAACCCGGACGACATCGAGTTGATCAAGCACCAAGAAGCCGCGCGGATGCATTGGGCCTGCTCGAACGTGCATGACGTCTACGGCGAAGCGGGCCTGTGTTCGGGGATCGACTGCCAGGACTGCGACACCTATGCCCCAGTCATTTACCCGGACCTGAACCCGCGCGGCCTGATGCCAACCGAAACATTGCCCGACGCACCACTGCCCGACGACATACCCGAAACCGAAGTGCCCCAACTCGACTATCCCGATGCGCCACGCATTGAACCTCCCTCCCCGCAATCGTATCGGTCAGAGCCGTCGTTGCTCAAGCGACTTTCGGTCGGGCTCCGGCCCAAGAAATCATCGCCATCCGGTGTTCGAACGGTCGACGCCAACCAAGCCGACTTGCCCGCACGCCAGCGCGTCCGACTTTCGGGAGGCGTATCGATCTCGGATTCGACTGGAGGGTCGTCAAAGCTTAGCGACCGTTTCCCATCTGAGAGACGAGATGCTCTTGGCCGGTCGGCCGTTACCGGAGTGCAAAAGTTTTCCGAATTCCAGCCGGCCACGTCGAAACAATATCAACGTCAGGCCAATCGATCGCAACAGATGGACGTGGAGCCTGATCCAAATCGACCGAGATCGAAGGCGGACGAACTCAGAAGGTTATTCCGCGAGGAACCAACTCGGTTTCCCGCATTCGACCAGAGCGAGACATCACCTCGATTCAACGCATCGACATTCGAACCGTATCGTCGCTGAATTGGAACGAGACGGTCAATCAAGCCCCAACCATTCACATCTCGAATCAACACACTATTTACGTATCAGTGAACAGCACATCTTGCTATCGCCAGTTCCGCCTGATTCCTAAATAGACCATGAGATCCCTACGAAGGCCCAAACGACAAATGCCGCCTCCGGACGTTCGCTCCGCACGAGCCAAGACATGGGTTGCCGTTGCGACACTCGTCGCCAGCGTGAGCATTGTGGGTTGCGCCGGGCTGGACATGCCTGATTCGAATCCCTGGGGCACAATGACCGCCAAACTTCCTTGGGGAGACGACGGCGAAGAACCAGCGATTCCGACGCGGATCACGGCTTTGTGGACAAATACGATCCTCAATCAATCGGGCAAGTCGGGCGTTCGCGGATTCGGCGGTCGGCTCATGTTCTATAACGACAATCAGAGTGAGCCGCATCGGGTCGATGGTACGCTGACCGTGTACGCGTTTGACGATACAGGTCAGGTGCCGACACACATCACACCCGAGAGACGCTATGTCTTTCTTTCCGAGCACCTGCAAAAACACTACAGCAAGTCGCAACTCGGACATTCTTACAGCTTGTGGCTCCCGTGGGATGAAGTGGGCGGGACGCCAAAACAGGTCAGCTTAGTGATCCGCTTTGAGCCAACCGAAGGGGCCGCCGTCATCTCCGAGCCGATCCGGCAATCGTTGCCTGGTATTGCCGTGTCGCCCGATTTGAGCGATCAAGACGGCGCAGAAGCTAAGAGATTGACCGGCCAGAAGAATTATGGACAACTGTTCGACGAAGGAGGCCCCGTCCGACAAGTCGTACACGAAGTTCTCGCCAAGGGCGCCAAGCAAGCGACGAACTCAAAAAAGAAAAGAATGAGCACAATTTCGATCGATGTGCCTTCACAATTTGCTCGCCGCAACTTG
>Ga0315336_1001854_pt1 | contig 36408 bp, 29 predicted proteins | sample ASW5metaG_FD_204512 | JGI IMG/M metagenome (GOLD analysis project Ga0315336, IMG submission 204512) | Ammonia-oxidizing marine archaeal communities from Monterey Bay, California, United States - ASW #5 | ecosystem: Environmental > Aquatic > Marine > Intertidal zone | place: USA: California... | reverse complement strand
CGCGTTCCTGTGCCTGTCGTAGCGATACCGCTGATCTGCTGCGTTACACCCGCTTTGTGATTGGATGCTGTCGCACCGGTCAGACCCCATTGGGCCCAGTCCGCCGTCCCTTCCGCAGTGAGATCAACCGATATCGCGGAAATTGCCTGTGCCGAACCATGTAGGGAGGGAGTACCGGTCACTTCTCTCACCGATACGGTAATGGCCTGCTCGGTGGTCTGGCCGGCACCGCTGTCTTCGGTTGCCGTAAACGTCACCAGATAATCGTTCACATCATCCGTAACGGGCGACCAACTGAAACTACCCGTACCAGCGCCATCGTCGATAAAGCTCACCTCTGGTGGCAACGCAGGAACAGAGTCACGGATATCGATCACCAATGGAGCCGGCCCGTCACCGTCCGTCGCAGTCACTTGAAAGTTCAGTGTCGACCCTACGGCCACCGATTGATTGCCGATTGGATCAATCTCAGGGGGGGCATTGATTGCCGCACCCTGCAGGCTGGCGGCCTGCACGATGATATTGCCCGTACCGGAGATATTGGTCTGTCTAAAGGTCAATGTCTGACCGCTGGAAGCCGCACTGTAGGTCAAGGTCACCATCGACTTGTAGGCACTGCTCAAATTCTGGATCGTGGTGCTGAAGGCCGGGGTACTGCCATCGCTCAAGAAGGCTTCAATTAGACTGCTTGAGGCAAACCCGCCTAAATACACCCGTAACGTGCGTTCGTTTGTGTCCGCGGCAACGGTAAATTCATAGCTGTCACCAACACCAGCATAGAACACGCCACCCGAGAAATTAGACTGGCTCGCCGTTGGCGTGCCATCGGTCCAACTGAAATTCGGAAGGTTGCCATTACCACCCCAGCGCGTTCCTGTGCCTGTCGTAGCGATACCGCTGATCTGCTGCGTTACACCCGCTTTGTGATTGGATGCTGTCGCACCGGTCAGACCCCATTGGGCCCAGTCCGCCGTCCCTTCCGCAGTGAGATCAATGCCAATGGGAGAAATGGGCGATGAAGACACCGACAGGTTAGCGGCATGGGTATAGCCGCTAACTATCCAAGCTACAAAAAGTAATATCCAAAACGACCTAGTACCAAGTGCAATGGGCCACCAGTGTTCTAATTCTTTGGTCATTGTCCAGAGTGAACTCGTTTTTTCTGATTCTTGCCGTGAGCAATTGATCCTTCTCGAAAGCCTTGTCTTCTATATCGAATTGACAATTGCGAAGAGCACCATCATTGCACGCTGCTTGGGTTGTATAGATTCTTGCATAGTGTGGCCTCTCGAAGTTCCAGACTGGTAAGTACTTTGTAAATGCTCAATATGGTTAGCCGTTGAGGGCCCCCTGGAAATTTTCTCTTTGGTAATGCGAATCTGACAGGCTAAACCCATACCGAGCTATCACGATCAAATTGTCACCGAGAAGCGCTCCCTAACCATCCGATAAATTACGATCAACGTCGCAACATGTGTGGAGCTATGACTTTCTTCACGATCAAACCATCGATGGCCGCAGCATGTATTGCATGCCTGTTGTGGATGAGTTCGCCCGCAAAAGCCTAGCAGTCGTATGTTCACGGAGGCTGGCAGCGTATGATGCAGTGCGTTCGCTGCCACAGCTGGACGTTTAGTATGGCAGCCCCAAGCTTATTCGCAGCGACTCGATCAAGCTTTTGGGGGGAAGGTCAGTGCAGGCGCGTCAGCCGGAGCCCTCGACGGGTGGATTGAGACTGAACGTACCCTTTCCGAAGCGAAATACCCTGAAACGAAAAACACAAGAACATTAATGACGTTTGCGTAGACCAAGTCTTTGTATAGGAACGCGATTGGTAGGCAAATCAACGTTGCGCTCCATCCGACAGCGAGAGCGCCTTTGTACCCACCAGACTCTCGAATGAACTTTGTATCAACATACATCATCCGAATAGCCAATAACGTAATGAGTATGCCTACGATTCCTACCGACCACAGCAGAGAGGCGTACGTGGTGACATAGGCACCATATTTTTCATAGAACTCATGGTGCTCGCCCCGAAGAAACTCAATTGCATCGGGGTGAGAGACGTTCCCAACGCCCAGTCCGAATGGCAATGTCACGGGCTGCTTAGAAAGCTCTACGTATGCATATAGAAAACTGTCAACCCTACCTACCCTTCCTAGCTTTGGCTCATCGTGGTCCTTGTAAACACTGTCGAGGGCATCGTTAGCAAGGAACGAAAGTAAGTTCAAGCTTTCGCCTTCTTTCCCCATGTCTTCGCTCAAGTCTGGAAAGTAAACGTCATATGCAACAGCAAATGCGAGCACAAAAAACGCGGACGCGAGGGCGGAAACAAAAAGGGCCTTAAATCGTTTTGCAGATTCCACGTTAAAGTAGGCAACGGCGCAGAGCGCTAGTGGGAGGAGAATCACCGTCCCCTTGGTCTCATTTATGAGTGTAGGAATCAGCAATAGTGGGATCATCAACAGCCACTTGCCAGCTACTTGTTTGCGCAAGTAGAGAGCGATGATCATTCCTACTATGGACACCAGAGTTACGGACATAATGGCGCCAGACGAGAATGTCCCTCTGATGACATCTCCGGTTGGAATTATTGGGTAGACGAAGATGCGTTGATATAGCGCTACTGGAAGCTGGAGAAGGGCTAAGCAAACTACGAACTTGAAGTATCTTCGCAGATGGGCTTCCGTAAACGTGAACACCATCGGCAACAAAAACAAGGGAACGAATGCAAGGTAGGCCCTCATACCCCAAACGAAAGTACCTGGCGACACTGTGTTAACGATAGACCCTAGTGTCATGTGGACCAATAGCACCAGCGCCAGAAGAACGTACTTGGGTGCGAGTGCCACCAATTTATTGCGTCCAACTGCGAGAATGACCGCGCAAAACAGAAGCATCGCGAGCGCATCCGGGGAAACTTTGAGCAAGCGCCCTGCCGGCCCAAGCAGTTTCACAAGGTCGCCGAATTGGGAGAGAAACGCAGCGCCGGTGATCAGGTAAAGAAGTGCGTGCATGAGCGTAGCTCAACCATTTGTTCTGATCTTGGAAGTTGGGGTGGCCATCAACGTCATATATTGATGATTGTTTGGGCCAGTCCCTCGGAACCCGTCATTTTCGGCCTTTTCTTTCGATTTCCCGTTCGATAGCTGGCAACATCGTGCCGATATATCCATGACCGAAAACACTAATGTCCATGATGTGCTCACTATCATTATCCAAAGATCATCCGAATGAGAATGTTACTAGCAGCCTCAGATTATCTGGGTGTAATCTGGCAATTTCGAGGACTTCTCTCGATAAATTGTGTCAGATTTTCTTGTTACGGAGCGTGGACCACACCTCATTCCAAACAGCCCGCTCAACTGGAGCACCGTCCACTACCTCATATGGCGTTCCGGCCCCGCAGCCCGCTACCTGCGCAATGTACGCGTTAAAAACACCGCCTAAGCAAGGCGGCGGTCGTGAAGGTCATCGCAAGCAGATCGCCAATAGTCCGACTTGTGCGATCGTTGATCGCAAAAACAACGGGATCATCATCCAACTCGCCACGACGAGCATTGATCCAGATCCTACTAATCCAATAAAACTACGGCGGTAACGTTAACCAAAAAGGCTCTTTAGAATTGTACACTACCTTAGATCATCGCCTTCTCTGCATTGCGAAAGTACGAGGACCCGCTACTGATCCCCATCCCAATAAGTATAGGCAGAACACGATAGCTGAAATCCGTTCTGGGGGGCGAGCCGAGAGTCTCTCAAAGCTCCAAGCACCACTCGTGATCCGTCACTGCTGTTAGATCGAAGACCTGGTGGGCAGCGAGTATCGGTATGAGAATAATTTTGCCCATCGGTTCAAGCGAAGTGCGTACCGGCAGTCGCGCGGCATTCAGCTGAAGGTTCTACCGTCTGCTCAACATCACATACCTCCGAGCACGCACCCAACAACCCGCTGGAACCAACAACGATTGCGCACCCTGCCGTGGACCAAACGGGAAAGTCAACTTTACTCTCTCCAGCGTACGTAAAAATCGAGCTTGCGTCGTAAACTCGTACGTCCGCAATGCCCCAATGGGTTGGCTCCCGACATATTTCTTTACAACTTACATCAGACCCGTAGCTTAAATTGTGATCGCTTCAGCAAAAAAAAATACAACCGTAAACAACTACGGCTTTTAGACGCCGCCGTGATGCGTATCAAGCAGGATTTCGATGTCGACGTGTGTCAAGTTCGATTGCAGACATTTCGCTTACGACGAACCACTCTCGCAATGTCTCACAATGATTGCCGCATTGTCGCGGCGCTGCGGGAGCCTCGGTTCCATGGCAGGAGCCTCTGTTCCGTGCAAACGTTGTGACAAGACTCGGAGTAATGGTGAGAATTTTGGTAGCACTTGTATTATTGGCCCTGTGAACACCTCAGAGGGCAAAGAGATCTTTATTTCGACGCAAGGCTCAGACGCCTTCGACCGCTTGTGCAAAGGTCACGCGCTCGCCACCCTGCGAGAAGCGGTGAGTCTGGCCTACGCATGCGGAACCTATGTTCGCTGGACGCTCCGCATACCCCAAGCAGTGACCGAGTTCGCATCGGCGACCAACCGAGGTGTCTACACTTCATTTATGCAAAGTTACAACTTCGGAGCAATCGCGCAAAATGGTTAAAGGCAATACCTGCGTTTCCTGTGTTCTATTGGCTCTTCTCGCTCTCTTTAGTGTGCCAGGCCAAGGCGAATCGCCGGAACCTCCTAGGCTCTGTGTCGATTCCGATTGTCCTCCAGACACTGACGGGGCTAGTAGTAGAGTCGATGTTGCGCTCACGTTTGAAGATCGACCTGCGGGGACGCTTCCCAAGGAGCAGAAATTTGACGCAGAAGTCGCTACGAAACAACAGTACCACGTTCATCCCAACAGCAACGGGACTGTTCAGATCATCAACGACAGCTTTCAGGCGTGTAATGGGAGCAAGTTCCTGCGTTCACGGATGGTCGGGAACCAGCGCCGGGCCATGATCGTTCTCAACCAACCAGTGACAGGCGGCGACCTGAGAGCTAAAGAGACCGGGTGGACGTCAAACCGGCCGGATCGCTGGATGGGCATGTGCATTCGTCTCGCCAGCAACTTTCCCTATCCGTCCCAAGGTTGGATGAACGTCTGGGCAACTCACAACTATGGCTGGTTGGGAGAACCAGTCGGATGTGGGCCTTGCATCGGATTGCGTGCCGGATCGTCGGGCACAGGGCTCCCCAACGGCACAACAAACTGGATCCTCAAGTTTGAGGGAGACAACAACCGGTCCATCGACACCGGCCGGGACTATAACCAGGACCGCGGGCGGTGGGTGTCGTTAGTGGTGCATTGGGTTGCAGGCAGCGAGCCGCACGGCCGTCTGAAAGTCTGGATCGATGGCGAGCAGGTTTTCGATGATGTGCATCATGGGGGCTCGGTATCGACGTTTTCAGATGCAAATCAGTACTTCGCCTATGAGCAGCAGGGCCTGTACAACACGTACTGCGACTCGAACTACTGCTCCGAGCAGATGGTCGACTATGACGACATCAGGTATGCTGACGGGGCCGTCATGTCCGAATCAGAAGGGTACGCTGCCGTTAATCCGGAAAACTATTAGGTCATCAGCGATTGCTTGAAACCCATGTCACTACTAGCACCAACGTTCGGCAGACTACCAAAACCGAACGCGCACTAGTTAGTGGCATGTGGCCATAGCTTTGCTCTCGCTCGTACATCCAAGTCTAAGATTCCCCGGATCCAACGCCAGTAAGAGAATCTTCCAAAACTGAGCACATCATCAGTGAGATTCGCCAAGGCTTGGTTTCCTACATCATCCCAGTCTTCTGGAAACCGGTAACCCCAACGTTTCATGTATGGTCCAAAAACCCACTTCGCTCTGGCTTTCGCTCTATCGCCATAGTAGCCGGCTGGGTCGTGAGACCACGCTACCGCGTTGCCGCGCTTTGGCAATTCACGCATCTGTTTCAGTCCAATTTCAGCTAGCGTGTTGGCAAAGTCCTTCTGAAGCGATTCAAAACGAATTATTGCACTGCAGTACTTGAGAGACACGCGTGACCAATCATCATAGGGTAACTTAAAGTACTTTAGAAAAAAGTCATCGAAGCCAACATCATTGCGCTGTGCAAATCGAACCTTTGGACGACTTATTGCATCATGCACCAACGTCACGGGATTACGATTGTGTTTCTTCTCTGGGTCTCCCAACCACAAATCCTCAATATTGGTATTTCTGTACTTCAGGTAGAGGCTCACAGGTATCTGCATCGGGTTTCTAAGGCCGCAGAATATGAAGTAGTTTTTTTCAATAGCGTTTGCATACCGTGCAAAATCTGGGTAATTCGAGTGCTTACTCAATATCGGTATGCCATCGTAATGCAGCTGCAATTCCCGACTTATCGCCCGAGTGGCTGTGAATGGAAGTTCCAGAAACACATACCGATGCTTGTGGCTGATAATCACTGCGAATGCTCAGTAAACGGGAATCATCATCTTATAGAAGGTACCGAGTACGCTCTATGTTTTACAGGTAACATGTTTGTGAGAATCAAATGTCTACTCTAACAAAATTGTCTTTCGGACCTCCGGCTCCCTGATCTCAGAGACTCCTCAGCTCATCTTGTTTGTCCCTTCCTTACGGCATTGTCGATGACATGGTTCGGCGGGAAGGATGAGTCCGCTTGAATATGAGGCTATGACCCTAAACGAAACTGTTTAGTAAACCGGAGACAAACAAGGTCGTTCGTGCCGATAGGAGCTCTACTAATCTGGTCTTAGTACGCGAATTCGCGATACGAGGCGAATAGTGGTATTGCTCACCCTACTAGCTCGGATCGTCAAGCACGGTTCTTTCTTGCCGAGACATGGGGAGTACCAACCTAGAACCTCATCCTCATCACCTTCAAAACAGGTCACATTAGTAAATTCGGGTAACTCAACTTTTAGCCGAAGAGCTGAATCAGATCTAGACAGAAGGAGCGTGCTCCCGGTTCTCCTCTGCACCGCTATTCCAGGAGCGAAATGTGTATGCAAAGAGAGTTGTGCTGACTGTTCACACTCCAACTCATCATGGATCTCAAGTATTTCTCGAGTGCTATCGACCATAATTTTTCTTGCTACCTTAGGAACTCCTTGCGAAACATAGCCGTTGTGCCATCCGGCAGTAACTTGGTAACCGTTCTTTTCGCGAATGCCTTCAAAGTGATGTTGAGCGTGGTGCACCCACATGAATGGCCCACCTATCGTGGATTGATCTTTACCATTTACGTTTATGACATTGTGCGCCTTAGAGCCTCGGAAATAGTTTCGCCAAAGAGAATCTGAGTGATAAACGTAAGTGCCGGGGTCAACGATCCACCAGTCGCCGTCAATCGCAAGGCATATATTTAGCATGTCAGCATGCCCATGAGCCGCAAGGGCGGTATAACCTAAGGAACCACAATCAAACACAACATGAAAATTCTGAGCGCCTAAGACAGCATATCCACCTTCCTTATACAGCCTTGGATAGTCTGCAATCTTTACCGGGGAAGGTTTTTTTTGAGCCGTCGGCTCCATCATCTGGCAATAGAAAAATGCCTTACTGCCACAGAGACTTGGATCCAGCGATCCCGAAAGAACATCTACTGTCTCGATCATATCACGGGGAAACGATGACTTAGTTTCGCTGAATCGCACGGCTACACCATCATCAGCGTCACCAATTTGAGGGGGTACTCCATCTGAAGGAGAAATGTCATCAATAAACTGAGCCATTCTCGTTAAAGTGTCGACGTAGAAATCAGGTATTTCTCGACCTGTACGTATCGCAAGCAGATAGTTGACCAGCAGGTACTCCAGTACCCAGCAGTGATAGTAGATCGCCTGTTCTTTGTTGACCCCATCCTCATGAATCTGGAGCTCAACTTCCTGGAGAATCATTCGCCACGAGTAATCCGACCAAACTTGCGATTCATCTCCAAAATCAAAGGTCGTGCAAATGGTGTTCAGGCCGGTTAACTCGCCCAACAGATGGTTGTTAGCAGAGCTGTAAAGAGAGAGATGGCCGCGTACGAATACGGCGTGTTGGAAAATATGTTTTTTGAGTACGCTGGAATCGACATTGAGATCGAAAATTCCCTTTGTTAGCCCAGCAGCTATCAATAGCTCATGCGCAATGCTCCAACTGATCCCGCGTATGGCCACCTCGAGCGAACTACACCAGTGAATGCCGAATCCGAAAGGATTTTGATCTAACCACGAGCGCAGTGTTTCAGCAATTACATCCAAACAGATCTGATTGCGATTTACGTAGTACTCAGCCGCAATAGGTACAAGATACTGTTGTCTTCCAAGCTCCCACAGAACCTTAATATCGCCAACAGTACTGCTATCCCTGTAATTGATCGATTTACCAAATCGCCGTTGAGGGCTATCAGTATTGGTTAGTGGATCTCTGTGCCAATTTATAGGACACCCTATTTCGAGGTCGGTATAGTCAAATAATGGAAGCCGGCCATACTGAATTGACGCTATTGCTGAAACCAAATCTTCCGGCCACTTAGTTTCTGCAAGTCGTCGATCAAATAAACGGGTTGGCGAACATTCGACGTATTCTGGCGAGGGCGACCACCCATTGTTTATCCGAATTCTTTCTATGACTCCCGCGGCGGTCAACTTTATGCGATAGCCAACCTCTCCCAGCGACATACATTTGAGTCTGCTAACGATCCATGGGAGGTTCATGTTATAAGTTGATTTTCGATTGATTCTCGCGCAACCAGATTTCTAGCGTTAACAACATCCACAATACCTTTTCGTGGTTGACCCTACCTTCGATATGTTCAGACACCAACGACCGCAGCACAAGCGGTTCATAAAAACTGTTGGATAGGGAATTTGAACCAAGCAGGTGTTCCATGAGGTAGTCTTTCATAGTGGTTTGGAACCACATATTGACAGGTACTCTAAATCCAACTTTTGGTCTGTCTAGGATAGATTTGGGTAACACTTGCTGCATTGCCCTCCTAAGCACCCACTTCGATGTTTTGCAACGAATAAGATATCTGTTGGGGAGCGAAGCAACAAATTTTGCCAGTTCAATGTCCATGAACGGCATGCGAGCTTCGAGAGATGCAGCCATTGTCATCCGATCTCCACGCTCCAACAAATTGTCCGGAAGCCAGCTCAGCTGATCGAACAGTAAAATTCTGTTCAGACTGTCTTGGCTGCTATCGAATTCTAGGGCAGTTAGTGGAAGTTGATTGTCAAGCCGAATAAGTGAATTCACATGGCGTTCATCGAGTGCGCCAAACCATCCCGGCATTCTTTCGTCGAAACGTTCAGTATTCATATTTCTTATTGCTGTTTTCGCTCGCCGAAATCCATATGGCAATGCGGAAATCAGCGGGGCTATGCAACTACGCCGTATCAGTCCAGGTATTTTTAGGTAGCCGGGAACCAACCGTTCATATAAGTGTTTGGGATAGCCCGCTAGAATCTCGTCGCTTCCTTCTCCCGTTAAAACCATTTTTACGGATTTACTTGCTTCCTTTGCCAACATGAAAATTGGAATGTCAGATGGCTCGCAAATTGGCGCATCTCGGTAGCGAACCAATTCGGGTAGAACCGACATGAGGTCATCCTGCGACACGACGAGTTCATGATGGTCTGTACTGAACTGACGAGCGATCAAACCTGCTTGCTCCAATTCGCTGTATTCAATCTCAGAGAAACCAATAGAAAACGTTTTCACCTTTTGTGAACTATGCTTGTGCATAAGGGCAACGACAGCCGAAGAATCGATGCCGCCCGATAGAAATGCCCCAAAAGGAACGTCTGAAGCCATGCGGAGATGAACCGCTTCATCGAGAATTCGCCAGAATTCATCAACTGCGCTGACAGCCGAGATGCTTCGTTTTTGTGTGTGGGCGCATGGAGGCTTAAAGTAGCGATGCACCTCAACTTTGCCATTTCGCCAGGTGAGTTTTGAGCCGGCAGGCAATTTCTCTATTTCTCTGATGAATGTCGCCGGCGAGGGAACATAGCGATAAACTGCGTAGTTACCTAGCTGTTCCTTGTTAAAGGTCAGTTCTAGACCCGGAACCGCTTGCAGCGCCTTAATCTCCGAAGCAAAAAACAAGACTCCGTTTTGCTCAGTGTAAAATAGGGGTTTCTTGCCAAAATGGTCGCGTGCTAAGAACAAATATTGTTTGCCAGCATCCCAGATAGCAAAAGCGAACATCCCTCTCAAGCGCGAAACGCAATCTTCCCCCCATTCTTCGTACGCATGCAGAAGAACTTCCGTATCGGAGTTGTCGCTAAACTTATGTCCTTTGCTGGCCAACTGCGCTTTGAGTTCGACGTAATTGTATATTTCGCCGTTAAATGTCAGCACAACATTCGTATCAACAGTCGACATCGGTTGCCGACCCCCAGCCAGATCAATGATCGACAGTCGAACATGACCGAGGATGCAGCTGGCATCTGGACCGTTGAATGATTCTAGACCTGATGCATCTGGACCTCGATGGTCCATTGTGAGAAGGCATCTCTCAGCATCTCTAGTAGACATCAGCGAAAATTGGCTCGTTGTAACAGCCCCGAAGATTCCACACATTTACGTATCTCGATTGTGCGAGAGTGTTTTTCCGTAGCATTCAGCGAGGAACTTCGCGGACGTGGTAGCCATGAAATGCTCATTTGCATACTGAAAATTGTATTTTGCTATGTCCAACAAACGTGGACGGTCTGTTGCTAGGGACATTATGGCCTGAGCAAGCCGCTCTGGCGTTGGCTTGGCCAGTAAACTGCCCATCGTTCCATCTTGAAAGAAGTCTGCTATACCACCCACGGGGCAAGTAACTATCGGCAATCCGAATGCCATGGCTTCGAGTAATGAGTTAGGCATGCCTTCGCCGTATTGCGTGGGGAAACAGAAGAGATGGTGGGTGCGGAAGGTTTCACTTTTATCTTCTCCGCGTATATATCCGAGCAAAGAAACTCTATGCCTATTTTCTCCCATGGCGTCGACTTGCTTCTGAACCATTTGAACAATCGGTCCATTTCCAGCAATTGTGAGCGTCAGGTCCTGCCCTTTGTCCAACAGAATGTTAAGTGCCTCTATTAGCTCTAGAACGCCTTTATCTTGTTCCAATCTGGCCAGGAACAGCAACTTCAGCCGTTGATCTCCGGCTAAATCCACTAACCGTTGATCAATGGAGAAATCACGCAACAAATTTTCATTTACCGTTGTTGTGCCCAGTAATATGGGAGCACGTACACCCCAGTGCCGGAGCCTTGTTTCGAATTCCCGAGCGAGCACAATAAAGACATCAGCTCTTTTGAAGCTAATCTGAAAAAAAGGCTTCAACAGCCTGTCTATCCATTTTTCAAACGATGTATCCCAACCTCGAAAAAAAACCAAAACTCTCCTCCGAGACAGTTTGGCGAGCATGAGAAATAGACCATCTCGGACAAGACTCTTGAGATTCAAGGATGGATTTAGGTGCACGAGATTCGGCTTTAATTTATTCACCATCGAGAAGAATCGAAGCTGATCGAGAAATGGATGCCAGCGGGAGCTATGGCTTTTGGTACTTCCTATCTCAAGGTAACTAATCTCGTATTCTGTCTGGTACAAACTTGGCAGCACAGCATTGTAATAGTTTGCAACACCCCCGGGGTCTGTAAGGTCTGGCCCCACGATTAGTATTTTCACAGTATTTCTCTGCCAGTTGATCCAAGCTCTTGCATTGAGTTCAGGACTAGAATGTAGCTTCCCAAATAAAACTGCGTTAAGCCGCTATCGCAGTGCGAGATGCAATCTCTTCGTTAAAAGACATAGCCTAGATATATTGAGCAGGAATCTGAATGGAAAACATGCCGACGTTAGGAGGGATCAGTGCGGTAACACCCGGGTAGTGTTTTTTCCATTCCTCTACGCACTTTTGTTCATGACTTCGCTTACAGTCGTCAAGATAGAATCCATGGTTGGAATGCAGATAAGGCAGGATCTGATGCATGGCTCCATTTCTACCTACAAGCGAGCCCATGGGGCCATCTACCAGCACAAAATCAATCGGATCAGCGATTTGAGAAAGATCTGCGTTGTACCAACGATATTCACGTGCGTCTTCGCCTATGAACTTTTGGAAACCGCACTTCTGCAAAGTAATTTTTTGCGCACATGGTAAATCGCCAATCAGACTCTCGATATAAGATATGGTGCCCGGATGATTCTCCAGAGAGGTAAGTTCAAATCCGTAGTGATTTGCCGCCGCTGCTAATACTGCTGTAGAAGTTCCGGCTCCAACTTCCAACGCTTGCTTTGGCTCAAGTCTCTCAATTTCATCCAGAAGAAAATTCGTCTTCTTCGGAGTGAGTGTCATTGGTCCCCACCACAATCTCTCTGGTTCCAACCCGATGGCTTTCAAGCGAGGATACAGTTTGTCCGCGGCTTTCTGCCATTTTGCGTATTCCTCATGGGAGCTTTTTGCCTGGAGGGCGACCGTAAGCTTCACGAGCGTATTCTGAGTGACTCCCACGGCTTTGGTGAAAATCTTGTCAATCGGCGTAAGATTTCGCTGAAGATCAATTACATTCATTGGTTCACTTATTAGATTCCATCTTACGACTGTCGCCGAGTACGCACATTAATCTAACTAGGCTAGGATTTCGTGGCGATGTGTATTCGAAATGTATTTTTCGGAAATGCGACTGTGCTGGTTTCAGCACCGTTTTTGATGTGAGATAGCGCATATCTATGACAATACTGCTACCGCGCGAGAATCCCACGTATAGGAATGCTTGAGGTCCTCAAGAGCGTTCACTGCGAGCGTTTTTCGTCGGTCCGGCTGGCGGGCTAAATCTTTGATCGCGCTTATCCAGCAATCTACCTGATCAGGTGGCACCAGAGTAGCATTGCGTCCGTCAATCAGGATTTCGCGTATGACTGGAAAATCGGATGCGATGATCGTCCGGGAGGCAGCCATATATTCAAAAAGTTTCATCGGCGAGGTCCATTTGGCGATGTCAGTGCCATCGCTGACGATCACTGAGCTTTGCATGGGAAACAGTGCAATATCGAATGCCCGCAAGTATTTAATGACAGCTGCGTGCTGGACATGACCATGCAGATATAGATTTTCGCTGGCAAATTCAGCTTTCAGCGCAGCGATCTGTTGTGAGCTACCGCCCACGATATGGAAATCGAACTGCGGCAGTTCGCCAGCGAGCCGCGCGACCAGATCCGCCCCTTTACCAGGAAGCATACTGCCCACATAGCCTAGCTGCATGACGCCTTCACGGCCCAAGTCTGTCATGGGTACTGCGTCGGAATCCGGAATATCCGCGCCATCATGGGCAACCATCACCCTGCTCTCACCTATCGATGGAAAACGTCTAAGAAATTCAAACTTTAACGCTTGAGATATAACAACAAGTCTAAGAAAGTTTGAGCGCCCGAACAGCATACGGCAGCACAAGTGATCCATATAAGATCTCGGCGGAGTATGCGCTTCGTAGATCAAATCACCGTTACCTAGAGACGCACCCAGAACACCGTATAGGTCGCGCCCGTAAACCAGCTCGTAGCCATGCTGAGCTGCGAGAGTCTTACGCGCCGTCAGAAATCTGGTCATTCGGTTCATACCTGGAATTCGGGATCGCGCGATGTTCAGCAGATCGAACTTTTTACCTACGCCGTAGTAATCAAATGGCTCCACTATGCTGCCCTTCTCGAGGTAACACGCAACCGTGACACTGTGGCCGCTATTGGCTAACGCGCTGCACATCTTCATGACATGAACACTGTTTGCACTCTCCGATGGCAGGTAGGAATCAGATAAATACAGGAGTTTCATGGTCAGCAGGACTCAATCAGTTCGATGACTTTTCCTACATTCGCATCGATTCCATGCACCTCTTCTGCGTAGGCCAGTGCACGGCTGCCGATCTCTCGCCTGATTTCCGGATGCTCAAGTAGTTGTTTTACATCCTCGTACATGCGCGCGGATGTGCCCGAATGAAAGCCAAGACCATGAGTCACCAGCACGTCGTCCGGATCGAATTGAAGGCTTACTACAGGTACCTTTCTGAGCCACGCCTGGATAAAGGTGTTGGGGAAGCCTTCTACTTCGCTGGTATTCACGAATATGGAGGCTTGACCCATCAGGCTGTTGACCTCATCGATTGAAATTTCGCCAAGGTATTTAGCGTTTTCAAGGAACGCAATCCGTTTCTCTATCTGGTCTTGATAGCCACCCGGCCAGGCCCGCCCGACCATGACAAATCTGACAGAGGCATCACCTGCAAATTGTTCGGCGAGCGTTAGAAAAGCCTCTGGGTTTTTTTTAGGTTTAACGTTGGCCACCCAGAGCACAATCGACGGATCGGACTGTGTCGGCTGCCCTTGAGCAGGCGGATGAAAATTCGCGACCATCAGATCCGCATTGCGTTTGAACCTCTCCGCTAACAATTCACATTGGTAGTGCGCTTGCACGATAATCCGGTCGACTTTGCGAATACCGTATTCCATTAGCTTTTTGTCCAACCACCCCATGAACAGCGTCCGATCCAGCTTCCATCGCATAGGTATGAGGTCTGTTATATTGGCAACATGCCAGACGGTAGGCACATCTCTAGAGACACCATATCTCGCACACAGCCCTGTGAGCGCGCTCCCTACTCGATTGAGGATGATATCTGGCTTCAATTCATCCAGCACACGATAAAGCTGGGGCGCCAATAGCAACTGGTATGGGTAAAAAGCCCAAGCCAAACAACCACTCAGGCTCAAGGGGATTATATTTACGGGGCTAGGTCGGAATGAGGTGCCGCGATCGTAGCACACATAGTGAACATCGTATCCTCGTTCAGCCAGTGCCCTGCCAAGCAGATCCAGTTGGTACTCTGCTCCCCCTTGGAGCTGATCCCAGTGGCCGTCGCACACGATGCAGATGCGTTTCATGTTTTTGGCTCACAAGCTAGTTTTAGACGTAACAAGCAGTTTTTCATCCGGATAGTCGTCACCAATCCAGTATCTTGGCGATGGTAAAATCTGCCCCGCTTGATAAAGATCTATCCCTAATTTTTGCGGTATCTGCATCAGCGCTGCCTCTCGGTTGGCGTCTATCTTTTTACGCCATTTACAAAGCAACAACGCTTTGTTTGATTGTCTCCGCTGCAACATTGCCAGGCTATCGTCACTGGATTTACTGACCGACCCAGACAATTCTTCAAAGCTTGCCTTGACCCGTTCCTCACTTGCCAGATCAAGAGTTTCAGCCAGACTCTGAATGACAACCTGGGGCTGTAACACAAGCTGTTCGTAAGTGATAAATAAATCCACGTCATCTACAGCAGACTGCAACGGCAAATTTTGCAACGTCCAGTCTAGCTGCGCCCGTTCCATATCGTCCCCTCTCCAGAAGATATTTTGAGCGTCGTTTCTTTGAGCCGGCGTCAGGCCCAAGACTTCTCCGGCTTCCAATAAAGACTGCAATCTGGGCAGCACTTCGCGGGAGTTGGAGACTGGGATTGGGTGGCGCACAAGACAAACGACCTTTGCTTGATATCTTTGTTTCAACCAACTTATGCGGTTCTCAAAACCGAACAATATTTTGAATACAACGCGATTGGTGATCAGATCGTAACCCTTCTGAAATGGCCTGGGTGTTTTAAACGCGTAACTCCCACCGCCTCTGCGCAGTGCGTCGATGTATCTTTCTAAAACAGGAAGACAATCGGGATCAAGCAGCGACGACCAGTCGGATACACCCAATTTTTCGGCAATAATGTTTTTGCGAAGATTTAACGGCTCGTTGCACGGCCTCACGCCAGAGTCGGCCGCGATGGCTTCCAATAACCAGGTTGATCCGCTACGAGGCGTAGAGATCAGAAAAATGTCCGGCTTTGCGCCGGGTACATGATAGCTTGAGAACCTTCGGAGAACGTTTGACAAGCACTGCTTAGCAGTTGCCACGCGCGCCACTAGTTCCACTGCGAAACGTCGAGACCCGTCAATTGCTGAAGTTTCAGGTTTTCCTGCCTGTACACTTCCTCCACCAACCAGCGCCGAGTTTCCTCGCTCATAGAAGGTAGACTGGCAGCGTTGTAGTTCTGCACAACGTTGGCCAGAGCGTGCAAGCCGATTTTCTCCAATGATCGATGAAGATAGTAGAGGCTTCGTGACTTCGCATGATGTGGCTTTGAGGCCGCAGCATTTACCCGGAGGTCCAAGGTTTCTGGTCGAAATGTCGAGTCGACATCGAGGAACTCATAAGCGCGCCGCATAACGTCGTCGGGTTCGCTTTGGATTTCGTCGTAGCTCAGAATGAGGAATTGCTCCGGCGCAAAGTACTCGTAGTATCGTTTTACGTGTGTGAAATACTTCCCTTCATCGAGAAACAACGGTTTTTGACGTAGTTTCTGCTCGAAACTCAAGGAACGATTCTCTGTGTACTTTGCCTTTGCGTTCCAGTAGCGAGAGTAAACACGATCAACGGGATCGCGCAGGCATAGAATCATTTTGGATTCGGGAAGAACCGAAGCTATGCGTTCAGGCACTTCAGGAAAGTACAGGTAATCGGGGGTTGCCTCACCGACGGCTCGAAAACTCTCAGCACCTCTAAAAAACTTCAGGTAATAGTCGATGCCTTCAGCATAATGACGATCAAAGTAGTGCACCTCTTTGATCTGTGGCATGAAGATATCGGGGTGCTCGCGGAGGTTCATTGCGAGCCAAGTGGTCCCTGATCGCGGCGCGCCTATGATTAGAAAATTTGGTAACGACATCTGCTCCTGCTTGCCCAACGATTGATGGTTCAACTTACGCTTAGGCACGTCGAATACATACGTCCTATGAAACATTTTTCCCACTATACCCTAGCGGAAACACTAGTCTGCGATGCTTTGTAACTGACATATTAGTGATTGGCGCCGGTCTGGTCGACTTTATCCGATAGAGAAGCTCGTGCGTCGACATCAATCTAAGGAAATTGAACAACCAGCGAACCCAGTTCGACATGCTAGCGTGCCGTACAGCTTGCCTTTAGGAGGTTCCAAACAACGAATCGTATGCTGATAGCAGCTTGGGCGCTTCATATTCCCAAGCCAACTCAGTGACGACTCTGTTGTGGCCAAATTCGCCCATTTTTCTGCGCGCATCCGGATCATCGAGCAACTCGAGTATTTTATCGGCGAAGTCCGCATGATCGTTAGGTGCAGCGTACAGGCTTGACTCACCGGCAGAAAAACGACCTTCGGTCAAATCGTATTGGACGATCGGTTTTCCCAAAGCCATGTATTCCATGATCTTGTTCATCGTGGACCGATCGTTCATTTCGTTTGCCCGATCGGGATTAACGCAGACATCAGCAGTATTCAACACTTCCAACAGGTCCTGATCGGGCACCCGCCCTGTGAACGAAACAAATTCCTCGACGGCAAAGTCTTTGGCCATGGATTTTAGAAGAGGTAGTTCCGTGCCGTCACCAACAAGAATGAACTGCACGTCCTCTCGCTTGCGTTCATAGACAATGTGGCGAATCGACATCAACAGCAGGTCGATGCCTTCCTGCTGGCCCATCACACCGACATAGCCAACGAGATAATCGCGTCCGTTCTTAAGTGCCGGCACAGGAGGCACGCATTTCAGGCGCCTGGTATCCGGCCCGCTTCTTACCACAGTCACCTTATCCGGTGACATGCCTCCACGATTGATGGCGATATCCCGATAAGACATGTTTGTCGCCAAGGACGCATTCGCAAAACGAAATGAACAACGCTCCCAAAACAGCATGACGCGATAGAAAAAGTCTTGTTTACCAAACTTGGCTTCGTATAGTTCCGGATTGATATCGTGGTGATCAAACAGAAAGCGCACGCCCCGCAGCTTGAAAGGTAATGCAATCAGGAAGATATTGTCCGGAGGGTTACAGGCATGGATGACGTCAAATCCGTGTTTCAGGTAAATTTTGGTAGCCAGCCATAATTGCCAGAACAACGCCCAACAATATTCGATAAGGTACCCAAGCGCCCCATTTCCCTCCATCGGCAGTTTGTGTCTGTATATGCGGATGCCGTCAATCACCTCGTGCTTGGCATCGTAACCTTTGCCGGTCGGACAGATTACAGTGACTTCATAGCCGGCCTCACGCAATGTGCGGGATTCCTGCCAGACGCGCCGATCGAATGGCACCGGCAGGTTTTCAACGATGATGAGCGTCCTTCGGCGCGGACTGCTACCAGCTGATGCCTTCATAATTCGACCACGCTTCGTATTCTTCACTGATTCTGACCAGGTCAAGCACGTGGGTTCGGGCAGGCTTGCTGTCGAGAGCGTGTACGAACTCCTCTGCTTTGTTTCCAACCACCACAAGTTCGGCATGCTCGAACACATCATCCAGAGTGTTGACCATCAGTTGAGATATGTGAGGAATCTGGTGGTTGATGAACTCCTTGTTGGATCCGGTCAAGCGCGCCAGATTCACATTACGATCATACAGTCGAATGTCATAACCTTTGCCCAGAAGACGCTCGATCAATTCAACAATCGGGCTTTCACGTAGGTCATCGGTATTCGCTTTGAAGCTGAATCCAAGCACGCCGATTCTTTTAAATCCTTTTCTCTGGATGAGTTCGAAAGCCCTGTCTACCTGCGCACGATTGCTTGGTAACACGGAATTTAAAAGCGGAGGATCGAGATCCAGGCTTCGGGCGCGATATGAGAGCGCCCTCACATCCTTGGGCAGACAGGAACCGCCGAAAGCAAACCCGGGTTTCATGTAGTATGCGGACAGGTTGAGTTTGGTGTCCTGACAAAAGATATCCATGACCTGATGACTATCTACGCCCACGGCTTTGGCAATCATACCGATTTCGTTGGCAAAGCAGACCTTAACCGCATGCCAGCTGTTGTCAGCAAATTTGACCATTTCCGCCACCTCGATCGGGACTCTTATTAGAGGCGCCCCAATACCGTTGTAGATGGTACTTATCGCATCACCCGATCGAATGTCATATTCACCGATAACCGTTTTTGGCGGATTTCGATAGTCGTATACTGCGGTACCTTCGCGCAGGAATTCAGGATTATGGCTGACGCCGAAATCGACACCGGCTTTCGAACCCGAGGCCCGCTCGAGAATCGGTATGACCATCTCACGCATCGTTCCAGGTAATACCGTACTCCTGATGACAACGCTGTGATAAGAACCCTTTAACGCCATCGCTGCACCAATTTCTTCACAGACGGCTTCCACAAACCGCAGATCAGGATCACCGTTTTCCCGGGCGGGTGTGCCCACGCAGACAATCGACAAATCGCTGCCTAAAACCGCGTCATGTGCAGATCCTGTAGCCTCTAATTGTCCCTGCGCCACGGCCTTGCAAATCAATTCACCCACTTCGGGTTCGACAAGGGGGGGCTCACCCGAATTGATCAGTTCCAATTTGGTCTGATTCGGGTCCACGCCAATCACTTGATGGCCGTCATCAGCAAGGCAGGCTGCTGCAACTGTGCCAACATATCCGAGTCCAAAAACGCTGATCTTCACTTAACAAACACTCTATGTCAGGGGCCAGAGACGCCGTTGTAGCTCATCAGTATAGGCCAGCAGGCAAGCAAACTTCGTCTTAATTTGTAATCACGATTTACACGGGAGGCGCGAAGCATCGTGTGTGCAGCAACTTATGAGCGTCCTCTAAAACCCACTTTACGTACAACTTGAACGAACACAAAGCATCCCAAATCAACTTCTGAGCGGGTGGCCTTTTGGAACTCAGCCCGCCAATATTCCTACCATCTGATGAGGCGAGGAATCGGCCTTCGAAAAGGAGTTATACACGCAACGATACCAAGGGGCTTGCCCACAAATCGAAACTAAGATAACGATGCCGCGCCGGCGATCACAACGTGCCGCGCGTTGGCTTAATGAATTGGGCCCGCTTCGGTTTTCTCACGTGATAAACCGCCGAGGTTCTGGTACAACTCCACGTAGCGTTGCGCCACTTCTTGCCATCCATAGTTGTTTGCGACTGCTTTTGACGCCTGGGCCATCGATGCCTTAATCCCATCGCTTGAGAGTACATTCACTATCGCCTCTTGGAGCGCGTCTTTGCCCGAGGGCTCAACCAGGTATCCATTGATGCCATCATCAACAACATCTCGACTACCTGTAACGTCGGTGGCAACGATGGGCAATCCCGCAGCCAAGGCATCCAATATTGAAAGAGATAAACCTTCTGCGCCTTCAGCATTGCTGGCTGAAACGTAGACATCACTTTCGAGGTACAACTCGCCCAACGTATCGTCACCCTCGGAGGACTCGCCCGGGCGTGGGGGTGGAATTGAACCAGTCAAAACAACCGCATCGCCAATCCCCAGCATTTCGATGGCTGGCTTGAGCGCTTCGGTACCGGCCCCAACGATGACGAGACAAGCCTTCGGTTCCTCAACGAGGATATCCGGCATCGCCTCAAGGATATCGATGTGGCCCTTCAGCGGATTATAGTTACCTACGGATAGAATCAGTTTCCGATTCATCGATATATTGAACTTCGATCTTACCTGCTGACGGGAATCCCCCTCGAAACGCTTCAAATCTATCCCATTATCAATGCGCACAATCTTTTCAGGAGGTACCCCTGCACCCTCGAGTGACAATCGAACCCCGTCACTTATTGCAGTAACTGCATCGGCATTTGCCAGAGCCAGGTCAATTTTTTGCCGCAAGCGCGGATCTAGTCTCATTCCGTAATTGAGATCAGGTACCGTATTAATATCGATACCATGGGGGGTCAGTATCAAGGGTGTCCGCGGAAAAAGTTTTTTCAAGAATCTGGCGACATACCCACCCGGATACAACGAATGGGCATGCACTACATCGCAACGCCATACCGCAGCATCAAAAACGAGCGGTGCCAGCAACTGCATTTCTCCAATGAATTGCTTAAGTCGGCCAGAAGCAGCGAGGTTGCTCACAACCCTTGGATACCGGTGCACGGGAACCTCAAAGTGAAGATCCTTGCTCGCTTGAGACCATTTTGGCCCCACAACTCTGGCGTCATGTCCCAGCTTAGCCAGAGCGCGCGCCAACTGATAAACCACAATTTCGCGCCCTCCGATTTTAGGCAGAAACGAGTGTGAATATAGCAATATGTTCATCTTGGGATCGTCTATGATGGTCGGTAGTTAACTACGCATTGACTATATCTCCAACCCACCACTGGCTAGTGCTTGTTCGACCTGCATAAAACGCCACATATGTTTCGGCAAAGATTTCATCTCTTTCCAGGCTCCACTTCTGAGTATCTCCGCTTCGACGCAATAAGGCAGTAGCTCCTTGTCGCTGAGGAATCGGTCGCTGTCGATCTGCTTCCACGTTTTGGGTACGGAAAATCCTCGTTTAGCTCCTTGCAGAACATCCGCCCGCAATTTCCCTCGCAAATACCGCCTGAATAGACCCTTGAACCAATCATCTTTCGGATTCGAAACGGACCGAGGCAAATTCAAGACATACTCGACCAACCTGGGCGAAAGGAAAGGTGCTCTGGTTTCTAGAGAGTGTCGCATCGACGAACGATCAACCTTGACCAGCATCTTGTTGACCAGCGGGACCTTGATACCAACCCACTGCGCATCCCTGAAGCCGTCCAGGTTTGGCCGACGATACATGCGATACGCCCATGCGGGGTCGTAGTCTGCCAGATCCTGCCCGAAGTCTTGATTCAGCAAAGACGCGCGTTTCTCCGTCACTGTTCGGGCTCTAACCAGATGCTCACGTGCTTCGCGCGCAGCCCGCTCGGCGCCCAATACCATCCATCGACAACGATCAAGCGCGCTTAGTATCGAGGTTTTCCAGTCCATACCATGCCTTCGCACCAACCCCGGACCTAGATACCGCCCATAGTCATAGCCGCCGAAACACTCGTCGCCCCCGTCGCCAGTAAGCACAACCTTGACCTTTTGTGCTGCCAATTGAGATACATAGCCAATCGGTACCAAGGATGTGTCGGTGAACGGATGGTCGAACACGTCCAGAACTGTATCTAAAGTGCTCCTGAAGTCCGCCTCAGATATCTCACTCTCCTGATGTTCCGCCCCGATGAGTGCCGCGGTCTCCCGGGCAATGGGTAGCTCATCATCCCCTCCAAACCCGATACTGAAAGTCTTGATGGGATGACCTAGCATGCCATTCGCCAGCGTTACGATAGCCGATGAGTCAATGCCACCACTCAGGAAGGCGCCTACCTCAACATCGGCTAGAAGATGCGAGCGCAAGGCGCAATCCACCTGCTCGTGCAGGCCGTTCAAAGCGTCAGCCTCGCTGACAGGCCTCGGATCCGGATCCGGGCGAAAGGCCCAGTATTCAGTGATGCGTAAGTTCAGTGCCCCGCCGGGTGTTCTATTTACTGACATCTGATGACCGGCAGGCAAAACTTTGATGTCCTGATACCAGGAATACGGCTCGGGCACGAAGTCCTGAACCAGCATATCGATGATAGATTCGCGCCTCATGCGCAATCTTCGCATCGTGTAAGCTTTGATTGCCTTGATCTCGGACGCAACAATAAATTCCCCGCCAACATCCGAGTAATAAAGAGGTTTCTGTCCGAAATGATCTCGCCCCAGGAGTATTTGTTTTGCATCACCATCCCAGATCGCAAACGCAAACATACCCAAAAGCTGGGAGCAAAGTTCTTTTCCCCATACGCGGTATCCATGCAAGAGCACTTCGGTATCCGAGGTCGTCACAAACCTGCACCCTTTCTTTTCCAGGAGCTCACGTAACTCCGGATAGTTGTAGATTTCGCCGTTAAAGACGACCCACAGATTACCGCTCTGCATGGGCTGGTTAGCACGGCTGGATAAATCAATGATCGAAAGACGGGTATGGCCCAAAGCCAGCGTACCCTCTTCAAGAAAAGTTGATGATTGCGCGTCAGGACCACGATGGAGCATCGCATCGCGGGCGGCATTGAACCGTTCTTGGTCAACCGGTGATTCACTGAACGCGAGCAGAATACCACACATATTCGACTACCGACTGCCTGCCGGCTCGCTTGCAGCAACGGAGCGATACATTGCTTCGGTCATTGCCGAAACCTTCTCAAAGCTGAAGTGTACAGCCTGCTTTCTCGCCTGTATCGCATGAGCTTCACGGATCGCCCCATTCTTACGCAGACCCTTGACAGCCTCGACAAATGCCCGCGCGTTACCCGATTCAATCAGAGACGCGCAACGCTTGTCCACGTAATCGCGAACGCCCGGAAGATCGGTAACGACCATCGGTAGACCGCATGCCATCGCCTCCAGCAGTGAATTGTTGGCGGTAGCATCTTTCATCGGCATCACCAACAAGTCTGCTTCCTGATAGGCCGAACGCAACGCTTCATCACTGATGCGATATCTGAGCGTCACATTCTCCAGGCCTGCGAAGAAGCGGGAAGCGCCTTTGTGCGAAATCACTTCTAGCGTGAGGTCGTCTCCGCTCTGGTGGAAGTGTCTGGCAACCTCAGCCAGCAATTCGAAATCTCTGAGATGGGTTCCGACAAAAAGGCATTTAAAGGCCGAATGCCCTGCTGCATGCAAAGAGGGCACAAAAAAGTCGGTGTCAACTCCATGCGGAATGAAGTGCACGCGCTCCGGACCTATTTCCTCTGCAAGGCAATCGTGCAATACACGGGACACGATAATGGCCGCATCCAGATACTGCATGTGTCTTCGATCGCTCACAACCTCGCGAAACCTCTTAGGCGGCGCGTGATACGTAGCTACGATGTGGTTAGCGCGCAATCGCTTCAACTGGCCTGTGTAACGATAAGAGTTCTCGCCATATACGAAGTGAAAAATCTGACCTGAACGCTTCAACCATTGTTTTGCGACAGCCATTTCAGAGAGAAAGTCCTGCCGCCCATACCATTGCGAACCTTTTCCCCCGCTCCAACGTCGTAGCACCCTGGTCAACGAACGCTGCGCCAGAGTTAGCTCCCTAGGTTTTCTGAAGACGCAGGACGGAATGTAATCGCTAATCCGGTCGTAACCAGAAACCGAAGCGTGATTGCCGTGCCTTTTGACAATCATGTTCACGGGCGGTTTAGAATTTTTATCCATCAGAAAATACCGGTAGGATCCAAAATCAGGCCGTCGAGTATATACATCCGCCATTGCATTTGATGGCGCCCGAATCAATCGCTTATTAGATCACGCGGCATCCGCGTTTGATGTGATTTGTGTGTAAGAACCCCCCGCACAGATCCGGCAAACACAGTATCCAGTGTTATCGTCATGCAAACGTGTCGGTCCGGTTGCTGGTATTCTTGGTTTTACGATCACAGATAGTTTGATCAAATAGAAGTGTAAATGAGCCAAGTTCTTTTTATTTCTCCAATTCCGACACATCCGACAACCGCGGGTAACCGAGCAAGGGTCAACACCCTGGCGAGTAGCCTTTCAAGAAATGGTCATGATCTTTTTTTCATGCACATCGAACAGGAGGCAGGCGACAGAACGATCCTCAAAGAAGTGTGGGGAGATCGATACGTTCCGGTACCTTACAAAAAGCCCCGGTCCCGTTTAGCTCATCTACTCCGCAGAATTGCCCGCAAGATCAACTCCAAGCGAGCTTTTCAATATGGTATCGATGAATGGTACGACCCGGACACGGACCGCGCCATCAACAAATTCCTCGAATCATACCCCATCGATATTGTTATCGTAGAGTACGTATTCATGTCGAGAGCATTGCTAAATATACCGGAAGGAATCGTCAAGATCCTGGACACACACGACGTCTTTGCGAACCGAGAACAACGCTATATCGCGAACAATATGCAACCCACCTGGTTTTCCTGTTCGCCCAGGCAGGAAGCAAAAGGGCTTCAGCGTGCTGATGTTGTAGTAGCAATCCAGGAGGACGAGGCGAACTACTTCCGCGCTTGCATGGACGTCGATGTGGTGACCATAGGCCACCCGGTAGATTTAGTAGATGCATCCGTATCGGACATTGTTACCGGAAGAATCTTGCTGGTTGGCTCGAGTAATCCAATAAACGTGTCTTCAGCCCAGTGGCTCATCGAATTGGTATTTCCTATAGTTCTGGAGACGTTTCCCGATGCTGAGTTGTGTATTGCAGGAACAATCTGTCAGGCACTGACGCCAGTGCCTAAGGTCCGACTTCTAGGCAAACTCGATGATCTTTCTGAGGCGTATGCCGGTGCGCATTTGGTCGTGAACCCCATGCTCTTCGGGACCGGCCTGAAAATTAAGTCTGTCGAAGCGCTTGCGCACAATAGGCCTCTAGTAACAACCCCATGCGGCGCCGAAGGGCTTGTGTCTTCAGCACAGCAGGCATTCAGCGTGGCAAGTGCGCCGGAAGCATTTGCCGCGGAGATTACTCGCCTATTGCACCAACCCGATGCGGCCATAGCTCTGGGAAACGAAGGTTTTGCCTACGCAGCGCGATTCAATGCGCGAATCGAATCTCAGATCCGATGCCTCGCACCCTGATTCAGCGAGCAACTACCAAGCACAGAGGCTATAAATCTAAAGCCCTAGCACCAACTTGGACATGATGTTGCGCTGTATCTCGTTGGAACCCGCGTAAATGCTGACCTTGCGGGTATTGAAATAGTTCTGCGATACACCGTTGGCCTGTTTAGGTCCGACTGGCTGGAAATTTTCCCCAGGATTCGGCGTAGATTGATCGAGTGGCGCCGCGTATCCCCCGCATATCTCCAGCGCGAGTTCGGTTACCGCTTGCTGGAGTTCAGTGCCGCGCGTCTTGAGCATTGAGCTTTCAGGCCCTACGTTCTGTCCCGCAGCCAATGCGCCCAATATCCGCAACTCGGTAAACTCCAGTGCTAAGATTTGCACTTGCACGCCATGATAACGCTGCTGGAATTCGGCTTGCTCCCAATGGCCATTTTGTTCAGCTTTCGCAAAAGATTTCAGGTGTTCCATCGCTCCCTTCAGTGCCGGCGAGTAGGCATTCCCACGCTCAAACTCCAGCAAATACTTCGCACAAGTCCAGCCTTTGCCTTGTTCCCCTACTAAGTTTGCCTTCGGCACTATGACATCTTCAAAATACACCATGTTAATCTCCTGGAAACCCTCGCCAGGCTCATCCAGGGTGATGATGGGTTTCACCGATATACCTGGTGTATTCATATCGATGAGAATGAAGCTGATGCCCAACTGGCGAATGTCTTCGTTTCTCGTCCGCACCAGACAGAACATCCAGTCCGCGTATTGAGCGAGCGTGGTCCAGGTTTTGACGCCATTTACTACGTAGTAATCGCCTTTGTCTTCTGCTTTAGTTTTAAGGGAGGCGAGGTCCGACCCCGAACCGGGTTCGGAATAACCCTGGCAGAACCAGATATCTGAGTTCAAGATCTTGGGGAGAAATTCGGCCTTCTGTTGATCGGTACCGAATTTCATAATCACGGGTGCGACCATGGTAATCCCGAAAGGCACCACTCCCGGGGCTCCTACCCGAGCGCGTTCAAGATCAAAGATGTAGCTCTGGGTGGGCGTGAAGTCGGCCCCACCGTGTTCGACTGGCCAGTTTGGCGCGGCCCAACCCTTCTCTGCTAAGCGTTTCTGCCAAGCTACAAGATCATCTTTCGATAAGTGACCCATCGCACTGCGCGCCTGTTTATCGCGCATCTCTTTGGGCCAGGCCTCCTCCAGCCATGTTCTAACGTCTGACTGAAACTGTCGATCTGCTTCGCCGAAACTCAAATCCACGTTACGTACCTTTCTGGCTCAAATTAGTCGGGCGGGATTCTATCCGGAACTGTCGCGGGTGTCAGGGTGTGGTCAGACCCTATCCGACAGGTGACGCCTCAGGGCCGCTACGAGGCTTTCTGCTGATCTACCAGAGACTTGCCTACCACCCTTATCGCGAGCGTCTCCTCTGCCCCTTCAAATATCGACAACACTCGCGCATCTACAAAGTAGCGACTTACAGAGGTCTCCTCAGCATAGCCCATACCGCCATGCATCTGCACGGCCTCCCGTGTTACCCATTCCGCAGCGCGACAGGCAATGAGTTTCACCAGGCTGGCCTCCGTGGCGCCCTCTCCGCGGTCCATGAGTGCGGCGACCTCATGTGTGAATGCTCGACACGCAGTGATGACAGCCGCCATCTTTACAATTTTCGCGAGGCTCAGTGGATGCTCAATCACCGGCTTGCCAAAAACCCTTCGATCGGTGGCGTACCGCACCGAGTCCTCAAAAGCTGCTTGCATCAAGCCGCAGGCTCTGGCCGCGGTCTGCAGACGCCCACCCATGAATCCACGCATGGTGTAATAGAAACCTCTACCGCGACCACCCTCTTCGCCAATCAGGTTTTCATTCGGCACAAAGAAATCATCGTAGAACATCTCAAACGAATGCATGCCACGATAGCCCAACGTGGCAATGGCGCGACCCGTCATTTTTCCGCCACTGTTCTGTGCAACCTCGATGTCGCGCCCTTCCTGTACTGGCTTGTCAACAACAAAGAGGGAAAGACCTCGATGTGGCGGTGACGCGTCAGATTCGGTTCGAGCCAGCACCAAGATATGGCCTGCTTTACCTGCAAAAGTGCACCACGTCTTTCCGCCATTTAGTAACCAGCCACCTTCCGTCGGCGTCGCGCGTAGGGAAACGGAAGCTACATCCGAGCCTGTATTGGGTTCCGTAACCGAAATGGCGCACAGGGGATCGCCCGTCGCGATACCCGGGAGCCATCGCTGTTGTTGCTCGGGTGTGCCACCTTCCAGGATGGCTCTTGCCATAATCTCTGGTCTGGTGATAAGGCTGCCTGCAGCACCCAACGAACCGCGCGAAAGCTCTTCGGTGACTATGATCATGCCTACGCTGTCTTCATGACCATCCGGTTTCAATCCGCCGAATCTTTCAGGCACCGACAACCCGAAACAACCCATTTCACGCAATCGCTCAAGAATTTCGTTGGGAACAATTAGATCATTGCGATGTATATCCTCCGCTAGCGGCACAACGACATCGTTGGCAAACTCGCGGAAGGTGTTTCGAATGATACGCTGCGATTCTTCCAGCGGTTGTTCTGGCAGGTCCGACTCCAAAATAGCTTTGCCCAGCTCTGAGACGAATCCCGATTCGAGATATTGCGAAAACGCGCCCAGCGAGGGTATGCCCTCAGCTTGAAAGCCATAATTCCTTGGGCGAGCGGCGAGTCGATTCAGCACATTGGCAGTAGTATCCGCTACGAAAAATGCGGCAAGATTATGCAATACACTCTGATCACTGACTTCGGCCAATCGGGTTAACGCCCGTGCAGCACAGACATCAGCCAGGGAAAATGCGAGGTCATACAGCTCAATCTGCTCCACATCCAGGTCGCCTTGCAAGTGCGCAGCGGCTCTATCGATCAGGGTCTGCAGTTGTTCTAAGTGTGAAGAATTATTGTTATCCATGTCTCTATGCATCACGACCAGTCGAACATTCTAACCTACTCACCTCTCCATCCAAGCATGGTGGATGAGCGTTGGACATTGGACCGTAGAGCGGTGGGAATGATCCATAAGAAGTGGGGCAACGATGCGCTACAAAACCCCGCCCTCTCGAATCCGTAATGGCTTCCTAATCGCCTCTAGCAAAGTCGGGGTAAATCCATCAACCGGCGCCGGATCAAAAGAGGCCGGTCTTACCGACTACTTCTGGTCCGCAAGGAATGGCTCGCTTTTACACAACTTAGGATAAGCAGATAGGCAAATGATCCGACGAGTACCGCGAGGCTCAATTGACCCGCTAGTCCAGCTTCCCGGAAAGCCCATAGCGTCGGTGTCGCCAAGACATTACTCGACACTAGGCGACCGTCAACAAACAATCGGCACACACCTTTTCCATAGGTTGCAACAATGTGTTGACGGCCTCCCATCAGTACGCTTCGGGCTACGGTAGCGCGGATGGCGCCGTTTTGTCCCGTGCGAGGTGTCCGCACTCGAAACTCAATGTTTGCGTCAGACTGGGCGAGCGTAAAGTTTCGACTACCGGGGCCCGATGAGAGCGAGGCAATCCTAGCGGGCCCTGTCTGTTCACGCGAGTCTGGCGTAAGCCAAACTTCCACTGACAAGGCATTTGAGCGCATCAACCTTTGCGTGAATTCTGAGGCTGGCGCAATCGACCTGAGCATAGTCGCGACTGGCACTTCCGATTCCTGTGGCCTTTGGTCCTGCACCTGTAACGGAAATCGGACTGGCGACGTCTGAGTAGCATGCACGACCTTCCCCGACAGCCCCTCAAACATGAAACGCGTAACCAGGCTATCATATACTGGCGGGCTCGAACCTTCGGCCCGGTACAAAGCCTGAATTTTTCGTTCTTCTAGAGCGCTCGCATAGATCGATGCCGAGTCGATATTACCCACCCAAGGACGGTCGCCGGTCGCCTCATTGCCAAAGTACAGATGGAAACCTAAATCCCACTGCGCGAGGCTGGCTTTGTTGGATTCCAACTGAAGGACGCCGGTAATAGTCGCAAGGTAAAGAACTGGTGGCACGAAATGAGACGTAATATGCTGAGATCTCATCGCAAGAACTTTCTTGAGGCGCGGAGCTAGCGCAGCACCCAGAACCGCTCCCAGAATGTTTTCCAATAGATCAACCCCGCTACTCAATCTCCCGGGATTGAATGCTTGCATTGCTTCAATACTAGCACTCATAAGGAATCCGACAGCACCGGCAATTAGTAGCGGCTGCCTAAAACTAAACCCGCACGCTATCAGCGCACCCAACGGCATTAGCAATGCCATGTCGACTAGATGGGCAATGAGTTGGTCTGAGCTCGAAATCGACTGAACATGAGCGAATCGCTCTAGCGAAACCGCAGACGCATCGTAGTGAAACGGCATTTGAGTGAAGATAAGCACGTGCAACACATACAACGCGGCTAGAAATCTAATCAATAGGCGATGCCCAGCGGCGCCTCGGACCAAGCTCCGAACTATGTCTAGATTGGATGATTCCAACGTGTTCATGACGAAGAACTATATCGAGCTTCGGTATCTACTAATACAAACCCGGTACCCACCGTATGCTATAAAGCGACTTCTAAGCCCATGAGTACAATATGAGTAACATGCAAACCAACGAAATCGTGTTGGACGTTAGTCGATATTTCATTGATCTTCAAACTGAAATTTGTGCCGTCCTAGAGGCGGCGGACGGTTCGGCTAGATTCAGCCATGAGCAAATCGAATCTCTCAATGGGGGTCTGTCGCAACCGCGGGTCATCGCAGACGGCGCGCATATAGAAAAAGCTGCTGTCCAATTTTCACACTCTCTAGGCGAGTCGCTCCCGCCTGCCGCCACCGAAAGAAATCCGAACCTCGCCGGCGCACCTTTTCAGGCGACCGCAATTTCCATGATTGTACATCCGCAAAACCCGTTTGTGCCGACCACGCACATGAACCTTCGTTTTTTTATCGTCGATGCGGATGAGCCGGTCTGGTACTTCGGCGGCGGTTATGACCTCACCCCTTTCTATGGCTTTGAAGATGACTGCATCCATTGGCATCGGGTCGCGAAAAATGCGACCGGGGAGCACTACGACAAGTTGAAGGCAGATTGCGACGAGTATTTTTATCTCTCCCATCGGCAGGAATGCCGCGGAATCGGTGGCGTGTTCTTCGATGACTGGATAGTTGATGGCTTTGATGAAAGTTATGCATTCGCCAGACGGGTCGGTGATTCGTTCCTTGAAGCCTATATGCCCATCTTTGAACGTCACAAGAATGACGCATTTAGCGATGCCGAAAAGGATTTTCAGCTGTATCGACGAGGGCGTTACGCGGAGTTTAATCTGGCCATCGATAGAGGTACGAAGTATGGATTGCAGTCCGGCCGTCGCATCGAGTCTGTCCTCGCATCACTGCCGCCGCTTGTGAAGTGGATTTACAATTATAAGCCCCAGCCAGGATCCCGCGAAGCGCGGCTTACGGACTACTACCTTGTGCCAAAAAACTGGCTTGCCCTTGTGGATAACTCTGGGGATTAATCTTGCAGGGTCTACACAAGTGTGCACATTCTACACAAGTGCTATTTGGGCGATGAATATTAGTTCAATAATTTCAGATACTTATATCGCGTACCTACACTGATGTTCGCAATATAATTTAGGCTACGCCGCAAACCTATTGTGCATAAATCACTGCGGGTCCACTAACGTCAACCGATCCTCAACGCGTACAACGCCGCGAACACTCGCGGCGATATTGATCGCTTTATCACGATCACTTTCTGAGGAAATGCGGCCATACAGTGATACAACCCCACGATAGACCTCTATATTCATCGGGAATCCCTTAACCTCATCATCCCGGATTAACGCGGACTTCACGGCGGTTTGGATCGCGGTATCGTCGGTAAATTCTCCGACTGTTCGTGTGCTGCCATCGCGATAGCCTTGGCACCCCACGATCAGTAGGCAGCATGCAATCACGACGGATTGAGCTAGCGTACGCTTCATCGTGGCGAATACGGTCATTGTACTCAGTCAAGCCTGTCTAAGTCTGAACCGCCAGGCTCGTCAGTTACTCGCAAGCGATACGTTGTAGACGCCCGCCTGCCTGGCTGAATCCATTATATGGATCATGAGATCCGTGGTTGATTCCGGATGGGGCTGGATAATTACCGGAGCTTCAGGGTTTTCGGCATGTAACCGTTCGATATTAGCTCGAACTGAACGTCGGTCTACATCACGCTGAGAAATGATGATGCGGTCCCGATTCGTTATGCGCACGACGATACTTTTCTTGTCAGGGTCTACCGTCTTTGGCTTGTCATCGTCGGGCTGGTTGACGTCCAATCCGACTTCTTTAACAAACGTCGCTGTGACGATAAAGAAAATCAACATGATAAACACCACGTCGAGCATGGGCGTCAAATTGATCGCTTCATCGCCTTCTTCTTCTCGACCTCTACCAAATGGTCTGCGCATCATCACCCCTTCAGGATTCGAATCGATTAGTGTATGCGACGCAAGCGGGAAATCCAACACATAAGCTCGCGCCGCGCACGATCTCAGTGCATAAATAAAAAGGCCGCATCAATCGATGCGGCCCTCTACATTCGGAAGAAGTCGCGTTTAACTTCGACGGCGTATCCGACCAATCGCCAGACCGGCCAGTCCCAACATGAGTAACGCAAGCGAGCCGGGCTCAGGGACCGCCGTCCCATAGATGCGATAGTTGCTCAATCCACGATTGTCGGGATTGAACGAATCGCACGCACCGCTAGCACACTCGAAAGCGAGATTTAAATTTCCCATCTTTGCGCCGGTCGATGGGTCGCGATAGTTCCCATAGTGCAACACAATGTAGGTCGCACCAAGCGCATCGAGTCCGTTCAACACATCAGGCGTGGTGTCGCCCTGATCAAGCAGGGTGAGTCCGCTAGACACACCATTCGTCAGATTGTCGAGCCATGTCTTTATCGAAGTTGCATTCTGATTTGCGGGCCCTTGCGGGGCACTATTCGCGGGAGCCGGGTTAATCGCACCGCCGACGGCGCCCGTATCGTCCACCAATACCCAACCGGCGGTCGCGTTGGCCGCCAGGCTCATCCCAATCATGATTGTTAAAACTTTTACTAATCTCACGGTACCGCCCTGTGAATTCACATCTAGCACCTCATTTTGAAGCAAGTATCGTGCCGGAATTTTTTATCTAATTATTACAATGACTTAGGCCTACTACTAAAAAAGGTTGCAAGGAAACGTTACAGGAGTGCACATGAACCCATCAACAACCGTCCAATTATTTTACACCTCCAAGCCCCCATAGTATGGTCCCACAATGATCGACCTCCGCAGCGATACCCTCACGAAACCGTCCAAGGACATGCGCGCTGCGATGGCCGAAGCGCCAGTGGGAGATGACGTTTACGGCGAAGACCCCACGGTCAATGAACTGGAAACGACGGCAGCGGCCATGCTCGGCAAAGAAGCGGGGCTCTACGTCGCCTCCGGCACACAATCCAATCTGCTCGCCCTGCTCACCCACTGCGCCCGGGGCGATGAATACATCGTAGGCCAGTCGGCTCACACCTACCGCTTCGAAGGCGGTGGCGCCGCCGTGCTGGGCGGCATTCAACCGCAACCTCTGGACTTCATGCCCGATGGTACCCTCGACCTGCAGCAGGTGAGATCGAACATCAAACCCGACGACTTCCACTTCGCGCAAACACGCCTGCTTTGCTTGGAGAACACCCATAACGGCATTGCGATTCCACCTCCCTACATCGCGGATGCACGCAATTTATGCGCCAAATACGGCCTTGCTTTTCATCTCGATGGCGCGCGTTTCTTCAACGCGGCAATCGCTGACAACATCGAACCGAAAGAACTCGCGCATCATTTCGACTCGGTTTCCATCTGCCTCAGCAAGGGGCTCGGCGCTCCGGTCGGGTCTGTGCTTGTAGGCTCTTCCGAGTTTATCCGTGAGGCACGTCGCTGGCGCAAGATGGTGGGCGGCGGCATGCGTCAGGCCGGTATCGTGGCTGCCGGGGGGCTTTTTGCACTACGCAACAACGTCGAGCGTCTAAGCCGGGACCACATTCACGCGGAGCAGATCGCTGAAGCCCTAAGCACTCGCTTTGGCTCTGACAGCGTGACCCAGGCCACCAACATGGTGCACCTGGGTCTCGACGGCGCCACGTTCTCGAGCTTGCGCGCGCACCTGACTCAACACAACATCAAGGTGAATCGTCCGCGCTGGGTCCTCCATCTGGACGTGACCGACGAAGACGTGGCTACGATCATCAACGCCATAAGTGACTTCAACGCCTAGGCAATAACGAACACCGTTAGAACCTGGCCTGCGGACTCGCACCAGTAACCTCTACCCTCGTTCAATACGCTGCATGCGTCATTCTGGCCAAAGTATTGAATACGGAATTCGCGATGGGTTGGGCTCAACCGCACCTGCGCTTCGTGAAACCCAATATATTGCTGAGCCAGCGGATACACTGCCTTGTACCCAGCCTCTTTGGCCGAAAACATGACACTCGCCGCATCGTAGTTTCGGCCCTCCAAGTGCGAAACTTCCGCCGCGCTAAACAACGACTCATACAATTTTTCGGTAACTCGACCCGTCTCCTCAAGATCAATTCCGACGCCGCCATACCCCACCGCTGCGATAGCAGCAGCCGTGGTACGGCTATGGGTAATGCTTCCTTTTGAATGGCCAGGCCATATGGGTACGCGGTCGTCACGCTCGACAGCTTGTGGCTCCAATCCGAGCAGCTTCTGGGCAGCATGGGCACAATAACGCCCACTGGAAAAACCCATCTTTCGAACTTCCGCCATGGCGTTGATCTCGGCTCGTTCTGCTTCAAACAGCTCGCCGCGGTGATCAGCTACCGCGCACATGGCCACTGCCGCGCCAGACAAGTCCGGAAATCCATCCTGGAATTTCGCTAAATCAGCTCCTTCACATTGCCACTTCATAAAAAATAGTATCGCGTGTCATTAATCGCTAGTATCGCCAGTCTGGGAAAATACAGCTCACGTAGTATAAGAACATAGCCACCTAATTCACTCATGGGTAACATAATTTTTTTAAATGGATGCTCCAGCTCGGGTAAAACCACCCTCGCATTGAAACTCCAACAGCTATTGCCCGAGCCCTACCAGCACATCGCGCTGGACCAATTCCGAGATGGGCTTCCCAGCAGCGTGCGCGGTCTAAATGCACCCGACAACACCCCCGGCGCGGCAGGCCTGAATGTGGTTCCGGTAGAACACAATGGCGAATGGGTGACTGAAATTCAATTTGGCGAGCACGGTGAGCGCATTCTAGCCGGTATGCGTCGCTCCATAGGCGTCTTCAGCGACCTGGGGGCCAACGTCATCGTCGATGACCTGCTGTTCAAACGCGAGTATCTCGAAGACTATGTCGCCGTGCTGGATCCAGACAAAGTGTGGTTTATAGGCGTCAAATGCTCGCTGGACGTAGTCAATCAACGCGAAGCAACACGCGCGGGGCGATTCCCAGGTACGGCGACGTCCCACTACGAGCAGGTTCATGCTCATGGCGAGGACTACGACCTGGAGGTAGATACCTCGGCAGCCACCCCGCGTGACATCGCAGAACGCATTATTGAGCGTCTGTCTGCTCCGCCCCAGGCGTTTGCACGGATAAGGTCGGCTCGGTCGAAAACTCGACCTTGAACAGGTCTGCGACTCCCTTCCCACCTTGCCGCTCACGCGTCACGTAGGCGACGTCCTCGCGACCGCGGGCAAAACTGATCGCTTCGCGTTGACCCAATGAAGGCATATCTATGCGTTTGGGCTTATCACCAAGCGCGTTCAGACTGTACAGATAGACATGTTTGTGGGTTGTCAGGAGCATTCGATCACCCGCAATGTCCAACCCACCGGGCGAATACCGATAGTGGTCACCACCATCTTCGTCAACCTCGCGCACGGTCAGACGGGGAATGTCCACTAGATCCGCAATTTTCAACGCCTCGACCACACCTTTCGCCCGCAACGGAACGCTGAATACCTCTGGAGGGTAGTGACGCTTGCTGACTACGTAGACTGTTTCGCTGGATACGTCCACGCCCAACGACTCGCTGTCGCGATAGCCTTCTGGGTAACGGTATCGAACCTCCCATGCGACTGGTAACGCGTCACGGCTCGCCAAGAGTTCCTTCGGCTCGGGAACAACAAGCAAGCGAACCGTGGGGCGCCAACGAAAATTGTCCCCGGTATCGCCTATGATCAGATAGCTTTCGCCGTCAAGAGTAAACGCGTCCATCGACTCCCAATCGACCGCTGTGGCCACGTCCACCTGCCACGTCCCAAGATCGGCTCCATCCATTCCAATGGCATACACATACGGCTTGCTGCCGCTGTCGTTGATCGACCAGAACAGGTCGTCGTGGACATTGCTTGCGGCCAGGCCACTTGACTCGTCCAGCTCCCGATTTTCGATGTCTGCCACCCAGCTAACAACCTGCCACGGCACACTTTCCACTATGGGTTGCTGTTCAACAGTTTCCGGCGAGAGCGTGATCACATGCTGCAAGCCAGACCACACGTCAAAACCGTGACTCCAACCGTATCCTGCAAATAAGATAACGAACGCACCACAAGCTCCCAGCGCCGCAGCCACCGCATACTTCAGCAGCCGAAGGATTGGGTTCAAGATATGCCTAGTTTGCGTTCGATCAGCGGCATGCGATCGTTGCCAAAGTACATGTCATCGCCATCGATAAATATTGTTGGTGAGCCGAATCCGCCCCGCTCGATCAGCTCATCGGTATTTGCCCTCAGCCTGTCCTTGTATTCCTGGGACCCGATCTTGTTCCAGAATGTATCCACATCGAGACCGGCGGATTGCGCGATTGCCGTCACCTCCTCGTCTT
>Ga0315336_1001853_pt1 | contig 36438 bp, 31 predicted proteins | sample ASW5metaG_FD_204512 | JGI IMG/M metagenome (GOLD analysis project Ga0315336, IMG submission 204512) | Ammonia-oxidizing marine archaeal communities from Monterey Bay, California, United States - ASW #5 | ecosystem: Environmental > Aquatic > Marine > Intertidal zone | place: USA: California... | reverse complement strand
AAAAATATTTCAAATTATTAAATCAAAAACATATTGTTTTTGCTGTTGGACCAGCCGGTACAGGAAAAACTTTTTTAGCTGTAGCTAAAGCTGTTGCTGCTTTACAAAAAGGATTAGTTAAAAAAATAATATTATCTCGCCCTGCTGTTGAGGCTGGAGAAAAATTGGGTTTTTTACCAGGCGATTTAAAAGAGAAAGTAGATCCTTTTTTAAGACCGATTTATGATGCTTTATATAATATGATGCCATTTGATCAAGTTGAAAAAAAATTATCCAATGGAGATATTGAAATAGCACCAATTGCTTTTATGAGGGGGCGAACACTTGAAGATTGTTTTGTTATCTTAGATGAAGCTCAAAATACAACTAAAATTCAAATGAAAATGTTTTTAACAAGACTTGGTAGAAACAGCCAAATGGTTGTTGTTGGAGATGTTACACAAATAGATCTTGTAACTAACAAAGATTCAGGATTACTTGATGCAGAAAAGAAATTATCGAAAATGGATGACATCGGGTTTGTATATTTAAATGATAATGATGTAGTTCGTCATGATTTGGTAAAAAAAATAATAAATGCATATGATAATAGTATATGATCAATTTTTCTTTGATTTGTAAATCAAAGCATTGGCCAGCTAGACTTAAAAAGGTTGATGCAATTATAAAGAAAGTTTTAAAATTTCGACAGGATTTAAATTTTGATAAAAATATTGATTATTGTTGTAATATAATTTTAAGTAATGATGAATTATTAAAAAAAATGAATTTCAAATTTAGAAAAAAGAATATATCAACAGATATATTAACATTTATTTCTGAGATTAATTTTAAAAAGAACAAAAAACAAAAAATTTGCAATATTTTTTTATCTGCTGAAATGATTTTGAAAGATGCAAAAGATAATGATATTAGTTTTTACAACCATTTAACCCATTTATGTATCCATAGTTTTTTGCATATTAATGGTTTTGTTCATAATAAAATAAGTGATTTTAACAAAATGAAAAAAGTTGAAATTAAAGTTTTAAATAAAATTGGAATATCTAATCCATATATACAAAATTAATTTATGGAAAATAATCATTTAGAAAAAAAATTGTCTTGGAAGAATTGGTTAATTAAAAGGTTGCTTTCAAGTGAGTCCACACGAGAAGAAATTTTAAACTATATTGCTACTAATCAAGAAGATGAAAAAATTAATGAATTAGAAGATAATAATGAAAAAAGTTTAATTAAAAATATTCTTAATTTAAATGATAAAAGTGTAGAAGATGTTATGGTGCCTAGAGCAGAAATTATCTCAATAGAAAAAAATCAAAGTATTAAAGAAATTTTATCTATTATTGATAATGAATCACATTCTAGGATGCCAGTATATGAAAATAATTTAGACAATGTTTTGGGTTTTTTTCATATAAAAGATTTACTTAAAAAAATTTCTGATAAAAGTTTTGAATTAAAAAGTGTACTTCGTGAAGTATTATACGTTGCACCAAAATCACCTATATTAAACTTGTTAAAGAGAATGCGCTCATCAAGGATTCATATGGGATTGGTTGTAGATGAATTTGGTGGAGTAAATGGATTGGTCACTATTGAAGATTTAGTTGAAGAAATAGTAGGTGAAATAGAGGATGAACATGATGCTGATGATGAAGAAGTTTTATTAAAAAAAATAAATAACACCACAATTATAGTAAATGCATTATTCAAAATAGAGGAATTGGAAAAATATTTTGATATAAAAATAGATTTGGAAAATGAAGATGAGATTGACACAGTTGGAGGTATGTTATTTTTTATTGCAAATAAAGTACCAAAAAATAATCAAATTTATAAATATCAAAATAGTCTTCAGTTTAAAATAATCAAAGCATCTGACCGTCGTATTGAGTCATTAGAAATAAAAAAATTAATTTAATTTGAAATTTTTTATACAATTTTTTTTATGTGGAATATTAACGGGATTGTTATTCCCCCCCTTTTTTTTAATTCCGTTAGGTTTTATTATTTTTCCTTACTTATTTACTTTATTAAAACATAAAGAATATTTATTATTCAATTATCGCAGACATTTTCTATCAGGTTTTTTTTATGGTTTAGGATTTTTTTATATTTATTTAGGTTGGATTAAAGAACCTTTTTTACATGATAATCTAACAAAAAATTTTGCAGTCTTATCTTATTTTCTTGTAGTTTATTGTTCTTTGTATTTTGGTTTTATATTTTTAATTTTAAAATATTTTAATCAAACAATAAATAAGCTAATTATGTTTCCTGTATTAATCATTACAGGTGAATTTTTTTGTGCAAATTTAAGTTTTGGCTTTCCTTGGTTTTCTTTTTCTTTAGTACATTCCGGAAATATTTTTGGTCTTTCTACCATCTTTTTTTTAGGAACATATGGATTAAGCTTTATTACAATATTTATATTTTTATTGCCAAGTATATTCTTATTAAATAATTCTAAGTTGAAAAAAATTTTCTATGTAATAGTTTTTATCTTTTTAATTAATTTATTTTTATTAATAATATTTAGAAATAAAGAAATAGATAGTTCATATAATGAAGAATTAAATGTATCTTTAGTGCAATTAAATTTTCCCATTGGTCAAAAATTAAGCTTAGAGCAATCAAGAATCAGGCTAGATTATATTCTTGATATAATAAAAATAAATAATAGCGATATTTTAATTTTTGGAGAAAATAATTACCCCTTTATTATTGATAATTTCAATAATCTTATATATTTTCAGAGACTTCTTAAACCTAAAACAAATCTAATTATTGGAGCTACTAGAAAGGATAAGGATAAATATTATAATTCCTTATTTTTGATTAATAAGAAAAAAATAGAAAAGTTTGATAAACAAATATTAGTTCCTTTTGGTGAATTTGTACCTTTTAGAAAATTTTTTAGTTTTATGGAATTTATTGCTGGAACAACTGATTTTTCTGTGGGCAATGATAAAAGAAACTTAGATTTAAATAATAACAATAAATTTATTCCAATAATTTGTTATGAAATAATTTACTTTTGGAAATTATTAAATACATATAATCATGATTCTGATTTTATTATAAATTTAACTAATGATTCTTGGTTTGGAAAATTATCCGGTCCCTACCAGCATTTTTATTTTACTAGATTGAGAGCAGCTGAATTTAATAAATATCTTATTAGAGTTTCTAACAATGGCATTTCAGCAATTATTAATAATTATGGACATATTATTGATTTTATTGAATTAGAAAAACAAAAAACAAAGACTATAAAAATTTCTATTTCCAACAACAAAACTAATAATATAAAAATGCATCAAATAATAACATTGCTGATTTTTTTAACTTTAATAATTGGAATCTTATTAGAAAAAAAAAATGATTCCTAAAAAATTTAAATATAAACTATTTGGAAGATTTAGGGGCAGAAAAAAAAACCATTATATGGTCTATCAGCATTTAGACAAATATAATGTAAATATAAAATTAGATATAGATAAAAAACAATATAATATTTTAGATATTGGCTCTGGCAGCGGAGAGAGTACTCTTTATTTATCCAGTAAACATATTAACTCCAAAATTATTACTTGTGAATTATTCAAAGATGGAAACATCAATTTATGCAATGAAATTAATAAAAATGAAATTGAAAATATCCGATTATTTCAAGGCAATGTCTTAGAATTTTTAGATAAAATAGATAGTGAATCAATATTTGATGAAATATGGATTTTATTTCCAGATCCTTGGCCAAAGGTAAGACATCATAAAAGGCGTTTAATAAATAATAAATTTTTAAAAAAAATTTATTTGTATTTAAAATACAAAGGAAAAATAATAATGGCTAGTGATTCAGAGTCTTACATTCATTCAATTGGTAAGACTATTTATGATTTGCAAAGTCTTTATGTTTGGGAAAATCAAAGTGTTGAGCAATGGACTTATGGCTATTTAGATTTACCAATAACAAAATTTTATAAAAAAGCGTTAAAATCAAATAAAAATACAATGTTTTTTAAAATACATAAAATATAATACTTGAATATAGGAGTTTTTTTTAATATACGCTCTTAAAATTTAATTAATTTCATAGGTGGGGTTACCCACCTTTTTTTTGGTAAATAATATGGCTAAACAAAAAATTAAAGTAATAAGGGAAGAAATGTTACAAGTTGCAAGCAATGTAGCGCAAGAAAAAAGTATTGATAAAGATTCTGTTTTTGAGGCAATGGAACTAGCTCTTGAAAAAGCAGCAAGAGTTAAATATGGATTTGAGCGTGATATAAGAGTACAAATAAATCGTGAAAACGGAGATATAAAATTAAATTCTTATTTAGAAGTTGTTGAAAACTTATCAGAAGAGATTCAGGCAAAACAAATAACTTTTGAGGAAGCAAAAATTATTCAACCTAATATTGAAATTGGTGAATTTATTATTAAAGAACTTCCTCCTATAGATCTAGGGCGTGTTGCCGCACAAAATGCTAAGGGTGTTATAATTCAAAAAGTAAGAGAAGCTGATAAGTCTAGACAATATAATGAATATAAAGATAAAGTTGGTGACATTGCTGTTGGTGTTGTTAAGCGTACAGAATTTGGCAATCTTATTGTTGATTTAGGCAAAAGTGAAGCCATCATAAAGAGAGAAGAACTTATTCCTAGAGAAACATTTAAAAATGGCGATCGTGTTAGAGCTTACATTTATGATGTTAAAGAAGATATTAAGGGTTATCAAATTTTCTTATCAAGAACACATCCACAATTTTTAGCACTTTTATTTACTCAAGAAGTGCCAGAGATACTCGAAGGAGTTATCCAGGTAAAAAGTGTTTCCAGAGATCCTGGATCTAGAGCAAAAATAAGTGTGTATACAGAAGATTCAACAATTGATCCTGTTGGAGCATGTGTTGGTATGAGAGGTTCTCGTGTACAAGCGGTAGTTAATGAACTTCAAGGTGAAAAAATTGATATTGTTATGTGGTCAGATAACCAAGCAACCTTTCTAGCTAATGCTTTGGCACCAGCAGAAGTAAGTAAAATATTTTTGTATGAAGAAAAAAACAAAGTTGAGGTTGTTATACCTGATGAACAATTAAGCTTGGCTATTGGTCGAAAAGGTCAAAATGTAAAATTAGCCTCAAGTTTAACTAATTTGGAAATAGATATATTAACCGAGGAAGAGGAATCTGAAAGAAGACAAGAAGAGTTTAAAGATAAAACTCAAATGTTAATAAAAAATTTAGACGTAGAAGACGTTATTGCACAATTGTTGGTTACAGAAGGTTATGTATCGATTGAAGGAATAGCATCAGAAAGTATTGATAATTTGGAAAAAATTGAAGGATTTGACAAAGATTTAGCTTCAGAATTAATATCACGTGCTCAAAACTATTTAAAAGAGCAAAACGCTGAAGATATAAAAATAATTGAAGAAAAAATAAACGATCAAGAATTAAAAAATTTAAAAGGAATGAATAATAAAATGTTATCATTATTGGCACAAAATAATATTCTTACTCTTAATGATTTTGCAGATTTAGCTTCTTTTGAGTTAATTGATAAAGAGGAAGGGATTTTCAAAGATCTAGATATTGATGAAAGTACTATTAATGATATGATAATGAAAGCAAGGGAAAATTGGTTTGCTAAAGAAGATTAAACTAACAAAACTGGATATTAATACATTGGAAAAAAATAAAGATATAAGAAAAAAACCTCTGAAATTATCTACCTCTGGACGTTTACAGATAAGAAAAAATCTAGGTCCAACTGGAGATGGTCCTAAAAATACAGGTACTAAAAAAACAATTCAAATTGTTTTTAGGAATAAAAATAATCAACAAAAAAGTTCATCTACAACTCAATCAAATTTTAGAGGTTCTTCATCTTTTAGAACACCTGGTGGAGGAGGAAAAGCTTTACCTCCAGCAAATTTTTTTAATCAACCTAATAAAAACTTTTCTGGAAAAAATAGAAAATCATTAGAAGCTAAAAAAAATGTACCAAAAAAATCTACTTTAAAACCTCAGAATGATGAATTTGGAAAAATGAATGTAAGTAAAATTTTAGAACAAGAAGAACAAGAGTTTGATAAATTTCCTAGCTTAGCAAAACTAAAGAGAGCCAGAGAAAAAGAAAAATTAAAATCTCAAGATGGAGAAGAAATTAATAAAGTAGGTAGAGAAATTACTATTCCTGAAATTATTACTGTACAGGAGTTAGCTAATCGAATGGCTGAAAAAACTGCTGATGTAGTTAAAACTCTAATGAAAATGGGAGTGATGGCAAATGCTACTCAGTCTTTAGAGGCAGATACTGCTGAGATCGTGGCAACTGAATTAGGACATCGAGTTAAATTAGTTAATGATGATGATATTTTAAAAGAGATTGAAGACACAGAAGATCCTCAAATCTCACAGATTCCTAGAGCTCCTGTAGTTACAATAATGGGTCATGTTGATCATGGTAAAACTAGCATTTTAGATGCTTTTAGAAAATCTAATGTAGTTGCGGGAGAATCTGGAGGTATTACTCAGCATATTGGCGCTTATCAAATTAACAATAATAATAAAAAAATTACTTTTATTGATACGCCAGGACACGCAGCTTTTTCAAATATGCGTGCGAGAGGATCCAAAACCACAGACATAATTATTCTTGTCGTTGCTGCAGATGATGGATTAAAACCCCAAACAATAGAATCTATTTCTCATGCAAAAGTAGCTAAAGTCCCCATGATAGTAGCAATTAATAAAATAGATTTACCAGCAGCAGATCCAGATAAAGTTAGAAATGACCTTTTGAGTCATGAAGTTGTTGTCGAAAAACATAGTGGAGATGTGCTTGATGTTGAAATATCAGCTTTAAAAAAATTAAATTTAGATAAGCTTGAAGAAGCTATTCACTTACAAGCTGATTTATTAAATTTAAAAGCTAATAATAATTGCTCTGCGCGTGGTGTGATTATTGAATCTAAACTTGAAAAAGGAAGAGGATCGGTAGCAACTGTATTGGTGCAAAAAGGAACTTTAAAAATTGGTGATATTTTTGTTTCAGGGTCAGAATGGGGAAAAGTTAAAGCATTAATAAATGATAAAGGTGAGAATGTTAAAAAAGCTATACCATCCATGCCTATTGAGGTTCTAGGATTTGATTCTAATCCTTTAGCCGGTGATGATTTTATTGTCCTTGATAGTGAAAATAGTGCTAAAAAAATTGCAGAGTATAGATTTAATAAAAAACAAATACATAAGAACAAAGTTATTAAAACAAATGTTGAAGAAATGTTTGAACAAATTTCCGCTGGAGAAGCAACCTCACTACCAGTAATTATTAAAGCGGATGTTCAAGGCTCAGCAGAAGCGATTGAAAATTCTATTATAAAACTTTCTACTGATGAAGTAAAAACATCAGTTATACATAAGGGAGTTGGTGCAATTACTGAAAGTGATGTGGCCTTAGCAAATTCCAGCAAGGGATTTATAGTAGGATTTAATGTTAGGGCTATTCCTCAAGCGCGGGATATGGCAAAACGTGACGGCATTGATATAAAATATTATTCTATAATTTATGAATTAATAGATGATATTAAAAATTTATTAAGTGGCTTATTAAAGCCAGAAATAAATGAAAAAATAACAGGTAATGTGGAGATTAGAGAAGTTTTTTCCATATCAAAAATTGGCAATATTGCGGGTTGCTTTGTTAAAGAAGGAACTATTTCAAGAAATTCAAAAATTAGAATTTTGCGAGATAGTGTAGTTATTCATACAGGTACTATTGGGAGTTTAAAAAGATTTAAAGAAGAAGTAAAAGAAGTTAAAACTGGTTATGAATGTGGTGTAATGATTGAAAATTATTCAGATATCAAAGTAAATGACATTATTGAAACTTTTGAGGTAATTGAGACAACCAGAAAACTATAATTATAATTTAAGTATGCCATTAGAGCAAAAGTCATCAGAAAGACAAAATAGGTATGGAGAAGTAATTCGTTCATTAATTAGTGAATGTCTCCTTAGAGTAGATTTTTTTGATAATGAAATACCAATAACATCCATAACTGTTTCATTTGTTAAAATGTCAAAAGATTTAAGAGTTGCTAATGTTTATTTTATGCCTTTAGGTGGCAAGTTTAAAAATAAACTTTTAGAAACTTTAAATTCAAAAAAATATTTATTTCAAAAACATTTAGCTACTGCAAAATTACAATCTAAATTTACACCAAAAATTAATTTTTATATTGACGATACTTTCGATGAGGCTGAAAAAATATCAAGACTCTTATTAAATAAAAAAGTTTTAAGAGATCTAAAAAATGAATAATTATCAAGGTTGGTTAAATGTTTATAAACCTTTAGGCTTATCTTCTTTTGCAGTTGTAAAAAAAATAAAAAAAAAATATGGATTAGAAAAAATTGGACATGGAGGTACATTAGATCCTTTAGCCGAAGGAGTTCTTCCAATTGCTATAGGAAAAGCTACAAAATTAATACCATTTATTAATAACAATATTAAGGAATATGAATTTGAAATAAAGTGGGGAGAACAAACTTCTACCGATGATACTGAGGGAAAAATAATAAATCAATCAAATTATATTCCTTCAGATAAAGAAATTGAAAAAAAATTAAAAAAATTTAAAGGGGAAATTTTACAAAAACCACCGAAGGCATCTGCTACTAAAATAAGAGGCAAAAGAGCTTATAAATTATTAAGAGAAAATAAAAATTTTGAAACTAAAGAGAAAAGAGTTTTTTTATATTCTTTAGATATATTAGACTTTAGCAATAATTTAATAACTAAAATGAAAATAAAATGTGGTAAAGGTTTTTATATAAGGAGTTTTGTAAGAGATATAGCTGAATCTCTTAATACAAAAGCTCATGTAAACTCATTAAAAAGAACAAAAGTAGGTAAATTTAATGAAAAAAATGCGAATTTACTGGACGATTTGTTAAAAATAGGACAAACGCTCATTGGATTTAAAGGTTTCCATACTTCTATATCTATGCTGGACGACATCTTGGCTTATGAAATAGATGATGAGAAAAACAGGTTGAGTCTTTCTCAGGGCAAATCAATTAACATTGATGTTAATAAATTGGTTAATCCACCTTTAAATTTTGCTGACAGAAAAATTGTTTTTCTTACAGATAAAGGAAAAGTACTTTCCTTTGGCGAGTTAAATGGAAATTTGTTCAAACCAGATAAAGTTTTGATATAGGAGGTATGATGTCGATAACCAAAGAGAGTAAAAAAAAAATAATTTCTAATTTTGCAATAAATAAAAATGACACAGGTTCTTCAGAAGTTCAAATTGCGGTACTTAGTGAAAGAATTACAAATCTTATTGAGCATTTCAAAAATCATAAGCATGATAATCATTCCAAAAGAGGTTTGTTGGCTATGGTTAACAAAAGAAAAAAACTTTTAAGTTATTTGTTACAAAAAGATGAAACAAAATATCAAGAAATTATAAAAAAATTAAGTATTCGCGGATAATAATAATTTAGCGGAAATTAAAATACGTAATAAAAAATTTAAGTAGGAATAGGAATAGGAAAAACAGATGTTTGATATAAATAAAATTGAAATTGATTGGGCAGGAAAAAAATTAACTTTAGAAACTGGTAAAATAGCAAGGCAAGCAGATGCTTCGGTTGTGGCTACTTATGGAGGAACAATTGTCATGGCAAATGTTGTGGCTGCAAAAAATGCGAAGCCAGATATAGATTTCTTTCCACTAACTGTAAATTATCAAGAAAAATTTTATGCAGTAGGAAAAATTCCAGGAGGATTTTTTAAAAGAGAAGCAAGACCCACAGAAAAAGAAACTTTAATTTGCCGTCTGATTGATAGACCAATTAGACCTTTGTTTCATAAAGATTTTAAAAATGAAACCCAAGTTATGTGCACTGTTTTATCTCATGACCAAGAAAATGATTCTGATATTATTGCAATAATAGCTACTAGCGCTGCAATTACATTATCTGGATTGCCATTTATGGGTCCATTAGGTGCTGCAAAAATTGCAATGATTGATGATAAATTAGTTGCAAACCCAACATTAAGTGAAATGAAAAATTCAAATTTAGAACTTGTTGTAGCAGGAACTAGTCAAGGTGTACTGATGGTTGAATCTGAAGCCAAACAATTATCTGAAGAACAAATGTTAGAGGCAGTAGTAATGGGTCAAGAAACATATAAAGAAGTAATTGATGCTATTATTAATCTTGCAAAGAAGGCGGCTAAAGAACCTTGGGATATTCCTGAAAAGGATGAAGAGATTAAAAATCTACCTTCTGAAATTGAAAAAAATTATAAAGATAAATTTATTGAAGCTTATAAGATTCAGGAAAAACAAAAAAGATCTGAATCATTAAATGAAATAAGAGCTGAAATTAACGAAAAATATGTTTCTGAAACATTATCTGCAGTAGTTGTAGGAGATGCTATAAAAACTATTGAAAAAGATATTGTTAGAAGTGATTTGTTAAAAACTGGGAATAGAATAGATGGTCGTGATACAAAAACTGTTCGTTCTATTGAATGCGAAGTTGGAGTTCTTGAAAGAACACATGGTTCTGCACTATTTACTAGAGGTGAAACGCAAGCATTAGTAGTAACAACTCTTGGTACTGGTTTAGATGAACAACGCATAGATGCAATTGAAGGCGAATATAAAGAGAATTTTATGTTACATTATAATTTTCCTCCTTATTCAGTTGGGGAAGTTGGAAGAGCTGGTTTTACTAGTCGTCGTGAAATTGGTCATGGTAAATTAGCTTGGAGAGCTGTTCACCCTATGCTGCCATCTGCAGAAAAATTTCCATATACATATAGAGTTGTATCTGAAATTACAGAATCAAATGGGTCTAGTTCTATGGCAACAGTTTGTGGAACATCTTTATCAATGATGGATGCAGGGGTGCCACTAGAAAAGCCAATCGCAGGTATTGCTATGGGTCTAATTAAGGAAGATTCAAATTATGTTATTTTATCAGATATACTTGGTGATGAAGATCACTTAGGTGATATGGATTTTAAAGTAGCTGGGACAAAAGAAGGAATTACATCTCTTCAAATGGATATTAAAATTACGAGCATTACTTCAGATATTATGAAGGAAGCACTTGCTCAAGCAAAAGAAGGCAGACTACATATCCTTGGTGAAATGGCAAAAGCAATTGAAAAATCTAGAGATAATATTTCAGATTATGCACCTACCATAACTACAATCCAGGTTCACAAAGATAAGATACGTGAAGTGATTGGAAAAGGGGGAGCTGTTATTCGTGAAATTACAGAAAAAACAGGAGCAAAAATTGAAATTAATGATGCAGGATTAGTTAGTATTGCTGCTGTTGATAGGGAATCTGGACAAGCTGCTATTGATTGGATTAATAATATTGTAGAAGAGCCTGAGATAGGAAAAATTTATGAAGGAAAAGTTGTTAAATTAATGGATTTCGGTGCTTTTGTGAATTTTATGGGTTCTCGTGATGGCCTTGTCCACATTAGTCAGCTTAAAAATGAACGAGTTGAAAAAGTTAGCGATGTTGTCAATGAAGGTGATGTTGTTAAAGTAAAAGTTTTAGATATTGATGCTCGAGGCAAAGTTAAATTATCTATGAAAGAATTGGAATCTGAATAAATTAAAAAAATTTAACCCTCCTAAATTAATAGGTCACAGGGGGGTTAAAAATTTATCTCCAGAAAATACATTAAATTCTATTAAGCTGGCTCACAAACTTGGGTTGAAGTGGATTGAGATAGATGTAAAAATTTCTAAGGATTTAGTTCCTATTTTATTACATGATGAAACTTTAGAGAGAACTACTAATGGGAAGGGTCTGCCAATAGACTTTAACTACGATGATTTAAAAAAATTAGATGCGGGTTTTTCTTTTTACAATTATTTTACAAAGATCTATATTCCAACCTTAAAACAAGTTCTTTCATTTTGTAAAAAAAATAAAATGGGTGTAAATATTGAATTAAAACCTAACTTAGGGTTTGAAAAAAATAATGTTGAGGCTATTGCTAAACTTTTAAATAATTTCAATTTTACTAATCAATATTATTTTTCAAGTTTTGATTGGTCTTCATTAGTAATAATGAAAAAAATTTTACCAAATGCATTTTATGGTATTTTAATCGATAAATTTAATAAAGATATTTCTTTAAAAAATGCTACAGATTTTTGTAAAAAATATAAATTTTCTTGTTGTGGTTTTAATAAAAACATTATTAATTCAGATGTTATGAATGAAGTCAAAAGCCATAATTTACTTACTACTGTTTATTCAGAAAAAAATTTAAAACCAAGTGAAGCTAAAGAACTGTGGTCTATAGGTGTGAAAAGTATTTTTATTGATGATCCTTCAGAATTTAAGATTTCTTAATTATTGGATTTTGGCATTCCTAAAATATTAAAACCACAATCTACATAATGTATTTCGCCCGTAACAGCATTTGATATATCGCTAACAAAATAAAGAGCAGTATTACCAATTTCTTCTAATTTTACATTACGTTTTAAGGCAGAATTCACTTGAGTGTAGTTGTATACATCTCTCGCATTTGCTATAGCAGCCCCAGCTAGTGTACGCATAGGTCCTGCAGATATAGCATTTACCCTTATATTTTTGTTGCCTAAATCAACACTTAAATATTTAACACTTGTTTCTAAGGCTGCTTTTGCAACACCCATAACGTTGTAGTTTGGCATCACTTTGTTAGATCCATAAAAACTTAAAGTTAATAAACTTCCATTTTCATTCATTAAATCAGAAGCATATTTAGATATTTCTGTAAAAGAGAAACATGAAATATTTAAAGTATTTATAAAGTTTTCTTTTGATGTGTTTATATATTTTCCATTTAATTCATTCTTATCTGAAAATGCGGCAGCATGAATAACAAAATCAATATTATGAAATTTTGTTTTTATTTTTTCAAAACAACCTTTAATAGATTCAGTTTTTGAGAAATCGCATTCAATAAGTAAGTTGCTATTAACCTTATCCGCTAAAGGCTTAACTCTTTTTAGTAAGGTTTCATTTTGATATGTAATTCCTAATTCTGCACCATTTTCTGAGAGTTTTTTAGCTATTCCCCATGCAATTGAATGATCATTAGCAATACCGAAAATTATACCTTTTTTATTTTTAAGCATTGATTTTTGAAAAACCCAATGTTGCATTTGTTCCACCGAAACCAAAACTATTTGAAATAATATTTTGGATGTCTTTTTTATTTATAGTTTCCAGCAGGATATTATGATTTTTAGCAGTTTCATCTAGATTACTTATATTAGCTGAACCACATAAAAAATTATTTTTTAACATTAATAAAGAATAGATAGCTTCATGAACGCCTGTAGCGCCTAATGAGTGTCCCGTTAAAGATTTAGTTGAACTTATGTAAGGAGATTTATTAGGAAAAACTTTTTTTATAGCTTCCAATTCTTTAAGGTCTCCAATAGGCGTACTAGTTCCGTGCGAATTAATATAATCAATCTCTCCATCCATTGTTTTAAGAGCTTGTTTCATACATCTAACAGCTCCCTCACCTGATGGTTGTACCATATCATGACCATCAGATGTCGCACCATAACCTGTGATTTCTGCATATATTTTAGCACCTCTGGATTTAGCATGTTCTAACTCTTCTAAAACAATTGTGCCTCCACCTCCTGCTATTACAAATCCATCTCTGTTTACATCGTAGGCGCGAGAGGATAGATGAGGGGTATTGTTATACTGTGATGATAATGCACCCATAGCATCAAATAATATTGACATAGTCCAATGCAATTCTTCACCTCCGCCTGCAAAAATAATATTCTGTTTACCTATTTGAATCAACTCAAATGCGTTACCAATACAGTGAGAACTTGTAGAGCATGCTGATGTAATTGAATAATTAACACCTTTAATTTTAAAAGGAGTACCTAGAGTTGCAGAATTTGTGCTCGACATTGTTCTTGGAACCATAAATGGCCCAACTTTTTTTGTTCCTCCGTTCTTACCTAATTCAAAAGCTTTATGTAAATTTTGTGTAGAAGGTCCTCCAGAACCTACAATAATACCTGTCATTTCATTAGATACTTCTTTGTCATTTAAGCCAGAGTCTTTAATAGCTTCTTTCATAGCAATATAATTATATGCTGCCCCGTCTCCCATAAATCTTAATAAACGCCTATCGATTTTTTCTTCAAGATTAATATTTGGCTTACCATGTACAAGGCTTCTAAATGAAAATTCTTCATATTCTGGTGCTTTAGTTATGCCAGAATTCAATTCAAATAAATTTTTAACAACAGTTTCCTGATCATTTCCAATACAAGAAACAATTCCAATGCCTGTTACTACCACTCTTTTCATCTAATTTTAGTTACTAGCAGTGAATAAACCAACTTTCATGTCTTTTGCTTCATAAATAGGTTTTCCATCTGCTTTTAATATACCATCAGCAACACCAAGAATTAATTTTCTTAAAATTAATCTTTTTAAAGAAATATGATAAGTAACTTTTTTTACAGTACTTAAAACTTGACCAGTAAATTTAACCTCTCCAACACCAAGAGCCCTTCCTCTTCCTGGTTGTCCTAGCCATCCAAGATAAAAACCGACTAATTGCCACATTGCATCAAGACCTAGACATCCTGGCATTACAGGATCATTTTTAAAATGACAATCAAAGAACCATAAATTTGATTTTATATCAAGCTCAGCAACGACCTCACCCTTAGAAAATTCTCCACCAATTTCATTAATATTCGTAATCCTATCAAACATAAGCATTGGAGGTAAAGGAAGCTGTGCATTTCCTTTTCCAAAAAGAATACCCTTGCCACATTCAATCAACTTTTCATAACTGAAGGAACTTTCTTTCATTAGAATTAAATAAATATAGTTTATTAGAATATTTTCAATTAAATCTTTAGCTTATGATTTATAGTAATTTACAATGTGTATTTTTATCCACTTTAATATGACTTACTAAAAGAGACTTACAATCAATCAACGTAAGTAAATTATTATTCTCATTAAATTTCATGAAAAAATTAATTGTTTTTTGAGCACTTATTATACCAGCCAATCCAGCAACAGTTCCCAGAATACCAACTGTATCACATCTTGCTAAATTAGGCTCATTTTTATAAGGGAAAATACACTCTAAGCAAAGATGGTTATTCTTTATATTTTCAAATAAAATAATTTGAATGTCTAAACCAACAGCTGAAGCACTAAGAAGAGGTATATTTTTTTTTAACGAATATTCATTAACCAATCTCATTGTCATCCAATTGTCAGATGCATCTATAATAATTGATGAGTTTTTAAGTAAGCATAAATTATTATTTGTTATTTTTTTATCATAAGCATTTATGTTTGCATAAGGATTGATCCCAAGTAGTTTTTTTTTAGCAACAATTGATTTTTTTTTACCTGATTCATTTAAATTGTAAAGATTTTGCCGATTCAAATTATTTTTTTTAATAATATCATCATCAAATAAATTTAAATTTTTTATACCAGAAAAAATTAAATATTGAGCTAACGGGCAGCCAATACCACCAAGACCAATAATACTAACTTCTTTTTTTTGCAATTCGTTAAATATTTTTTCATTAAAATCTTTTAATATAAGTTGTCGTGAAAAAATTTCTAATTCTTCTTCAGTAATAGTCATGTTTAAATTTGGTTTATTGATATTTCATTTATTAGTTCTATTACTTTTTTTGCCACATTTACTTTGGTCATTTTCTTAAAATGTATAGTAGATTTTTTTGTTATAAATGACACTTTATTTAAATCAGAACCAAAAACTTCATTATTTTTATCAATTTTATTAACAATTATAGCATCACAATTTTTGCTTATTAACTTTTTTGTGGCATTTTTAATATGATTATTTGTTTCAGCAGCAAAACCAACAACAATTTTAGGGCGATTTTTTTTAAGGGAGGAAACTTCATGAAGAATATCTTTATTTTTTTTTAGACTTATATTTTTTAAATCCTCTTTTTTAATCTTTGTTTTAATAATTTTTTTTGGAGCAGCATCTGAAACAGCTGCAGTAAAAATTACTATATCAACTTTTGAATTTTTTTTTACAGCTTTTAACATTTCTTTGGCAGTTATTACTTTTATTAATTTAGATTTAAATGGATGTTGAAGTTTAGTAGGTCCAGATACTAAAGTTACTCTAGCTCCTGACAAAATCATTTGTTTTGCTATTTCATACCCCTGTTTGCCAGATGAATAATTTGATAAATATCTAAAAGCATCAATGGGTTCAATAGTGGGACCTGCAGTTATTAAACATTTTTTATTTTTAAAAATTTGTGATTTATTTAAATTTTGAATTAAGATTTTATGAATTTTTTTTGATTCTGTAAGTCTCCCAAGTCCAATCTCACCGCAAGAGAGACGACCATATTCAGGTCCAATGAATTCTACACCAATATCTATAAGTCTTGATACATTTTTTTGATTTACTGAATTATTCCACATTTCTGAATTCATTGCAGGAATAAATATAATTTGTTTATTTGAAGCAATTAATGAAGTACTTGCCAAATCATCAGCATAGCCATTTGCAAACTTAGCAATAATATTTGCAGTGGCAGGACAAACAACCACTAAATCACTTTTGCGAGTTAGTTTAATATGAAGCATTTTATTGTTTATTTCAGAATTGTTAGTAAAAACTTTGCCCGTAATAATTTTCTGGAAATTTTTCAAACTGACCATTTTTTTTGCATTATTGGTAACAATACAATCAATAGATATTTGATTTGAAGTTAATTGTTTTAAAATATCAAAACATTTTTGAATAGCAATTGAAGCAGTAATAATAAAAAGAATTTTCATTATACTTTAAAGCCACTATGAATAGAAACAATACCATTAAACATATTTAAATATTTAGATTTTGTAAAACCAATTTTTTTTATATTATTTAATAATTCTTCTTGATCTGGAAATGAATCAATACTTTCTTCTAAATATTTATAAGCTTGTTCGTTTTTAGCTATTTTTTTTCCAATCCATGGAATTATATTTTTTTTATAACTTTTATATATTAAATTAGTGAGATTGGATTCTGGTAAACTAAACTCTAAACAATAAAAAATACCACCTGGTTTTATAATCCTATAAGCTTCTTTCAGCGCCTTTTTTATATTTGTGACATTTCTTAAACAAAAAGAAACAATATATTTATCAAAATAATCATTTTCAAAAGGAAGATTTTCAGCATTAGCTTTAATAAATTTTATCCTTTTATTTTTAAAACGCTTTTTCCCATATTTTAGCATTTCTTTATTTAGATCCACTGAATAAATATTATTAATTAAATTTTTTTTTAAAATTAGTTTAATCAAATCACCTGTTCCTGATCCAACATCAATAATAACATCAGAAATTTGAATATTCATCATATCTATTAATTCTTTTTTCCACAAACGATGAGCACCAAAGCTCATAAGATCATTCATTAAATCATAGTTTTTTGCTACATCAGAAAAAATATTCTGAACCAATGATGTTTTGACATTTGTTGAAACTTTTCTTTTGCCAAAACTTATTTTTAGATTATCCATATTATTAAATGCCTGAACTCCCTGAAGTAGAGACAACAATAAGAGGCTTACAGCCAATAGTGAACTCTACGATTCTAAGTATTAAAATTCATACCCCTAAACTTCGTTTTTTTATACCAAAAAATATCTTAAGAAAGCAAGAGAGTGTTGAAATTAAAGAAATTAAGAGACGAGGGAAATTAATACTTCTTAATTTATCTAATGAACATACTATAGTTATGCACTTGGGCATGTCAGGTAGATTAAGATTAATTAATAATAATAAATTTCAAAAACAAAGACACGACCATTTCATTTTAAGAACAAATCAAGATCATTGCTTAATATTTAATGATGTAAGAAAATTTGGGTTTATTGATTGTGGAAAAATAGAAGAAATATACAATAAAAAATATATGGTTAGCTTGGGTGAAGAAGCCTTAGGTATTAATTTAAATGATAAATATCTTTTTTTAAAAATTAGTAAATCAGCGGTAGCAATTAAGCAAATTTTGCTTGATCAAAGCATAATTGCTGGAATTGGTAATATATATGCCAGTGAGATACTATTTAATGCAAAAATTTCACCTTTATTAAGAGGGAAAGACCTTTCTCTTGAAGAATGTAATCAATTAATTCTATCAACTAAAAAGATATTAAAAAAGGCTATATCTGCTGGTGGATCGACTTTGAGAGATTATGTTTCCACTGATGGAACAGTAGGAAACTATCAAAGTAATTTTAAAGTTTATAAAAAAGATGGTCAAAAAATCTCAGGCAAAATAATAAAAAAAATAGTACAATATGGTCGTTCTACATATTTTTGTCCCGATCTTCAAAAAAAGCAAAAAATCTAAAAATTAATTTTATTGACTTTAAAATTGGTCAAACTATATGTCCTTTTGAATGGCAAATCACAAATCAGCTAAAAAAAGGTCTCGTCAAATATTAAAAAGAAATGAGATTAATAGCCAAGTTTTATCTAAACTTAAAACTGATTTAAATAAATTTTCAGATCTTCTTAAAGACAAAAACAAAGAAGATTTAGACAAATCCTTAAGTTCCATCAATTCTTCTTTATCAAAAGTCGCTAAAAGAGGTTTGGTTAAAAAACAATTTGTTTCTAGAAAGTTATCCTCGTTATCAAAAAAAATTAAAAATATTTAATTTTTTTTTAATTTTTTTTACTTTTCTTCTTGCTAAAAATCTCTAAAGAGTGTTCTCTATCTTAATAATTTGGTGATTATTATTTTGTGACTTTTAATCTTTTGCACGATTAACAAGAAAAGATTAGTTGGAGTGGTTGAATGCAAGATTCTTTTTTAGATTTTAATGAAAAAAATTGGCCACTTCTAAAAAAGAATCTAAAAAAAATTGTTGGTGATACAGCTTACAATAATTGGTTAAAGCAACTTTCTTTTGTTTCGATTCAAGATAATACAATTACTTTATCTATTCCTACAAAATTTTTACGCGATTGGATTGTGAATAATTATTCAGACAAAATTAAAAATGAGTGTAAAAAATATTTAACAGAGGTGGATGCAATAAAATTTGTTGTTAAGCCTGTTGGGGGAAGAGTTGTGCCTGGAACTACTAGAACTATTAAAAGTACAGATAATCATTGGAAATCTTCAATGGATATTCGTTCAAGTCAAAGTTCATCATATCCAAGTGATTTTGGAGCACCTTTAGACCCTAGATTTACCTTTGATAACTTTGTTGTTGGAAAACCTAATGAATTAGCCTTTGCTGCTTCACAGAGAGTAGCTGAATCTCAAGAAGTAACTTTTAACCCTCTTTTTCTATACGGAGGTGTAGGTTTAGGAAAAACACATTTAATGCATGCAATAGGATGGAAAATAAAAGAACAGCAGCCTGAAAGAAAAGTTATATATCTCTCTGCAGAAAAATTTATGTACCAGTTTGTTAGAGCATTAAGATATAAAGATACTTCAGCATTTAAAGAGCAATTTAGATCTATAGATGTTTTGATGATTGATGATGTGCAATTTATAAGCGGCAAAGACAATACACAAGAAGAGTTTTTCCATACTTTTAATGCATTGATAGAACAAAACAGACAAATAGTAATTTCAGCAGATAAATCCCCATCAGATCTTGATGGTGTGCAAGAAAGATTGAAATCAAGATTAGGATGTGGATTGGTTGCAGATATACATCCTACGACTTATGAATTAAGATTAGGCATTTTAATTGAAAAAGCACAAAAGCGAGGAGTTGAAATACCGCCTAAAGTTCTTGAGTTTTTATCTCATAGAATAATTTCAAATGTCCGAGAAATGGAAGGAGCATTAAATAGATTGGTTGCTCATGCAACTTTAGTTGGAACTTCTATAACTGTCGAGACAGCACAAGTAGTTTTACAAGATTTGCTTAAATCTAGTAATAAAAAAATCACTATAGAAGAAATCCAAAAGAAAGTTGCAGAACATTTTAATATTAGATTGACTGATATGCATTCTCCCCGTAGATCAAGGTCTGTAGCTAGACCAAGACAAATTGCTATGTACTTAGCAAAATCAATAACCTCACGGTCATTGCCAGAAATTGGTCGAAAATTTGGAGGCAGAGACCACACAACAGTTATGCATGCTGTAAAGAAAATTGAAGAATTAAAACACGAAGATACTAATTTTAATGAGGATGTCGAACTATTAAAAAGATTAATAGATTCTTAGAGTTTTTTTCATTATAAAATTGTTAAATGAAATTTACTGTTGAAAAAAATACCCTTTTTAAGTCTCTTTCTCATGTTCAAAGTATAGTCGAAAAAAAGAATACTCTTCCAATACTTTCTAATATTTTACTTGAGGCAAGGGAAAATTTGCTTGTTTTGTCGGCAACAGATATGGATATTTCTATTACAGATAAATTAAATTGCAACATCATTGAAGAGGGTTCCACAACCATTTCTGCCCACACTCTCTATGATATAATTCGAAAATTGCCTGAATCAAGTGAAATTGAAATCATATCCAATAAAGGTAAAATAATGAGCTTAAGAGCAGGTAAATCAAAATTTTCTTTAGGTTGTTTACCAAAAGAAGACTTTCCTATTATTGAGATTGGAGATTTAAAAAATGAATTAAAATTAGATTCTCAAAAATTTTTAAAATTAATTGATAAAACTCGTTTTGCAGTATCAAATGAGGAAACAAGATATTTTTTAAATGGTATTTATTTTCATAAGGTAAAAGAAGATAAAAATAATTTATTATCAGTCGTTGCTACTGACGGTCATAGATTAGCAAAATTTGACTTAGATTTTAAAGAACATGTAATAGATTTTCCTGGTGTAATCATTCCAAAAAAAACTGTTAACGAGTTGTACAAACTTTTGGTTGATTTTGAGGGTTCTATTAAATTAAACTTAGACTCAAATAAAATTGTATTTTTTATAGATAAATCTATTTTAATATCAAAACTTATTGACGGTAATTTCCCAGATTATCGAAAAGTTATACCGAACGATAATAATAATAGGTTAAAAATTAATCGACATGCTTTTAGTTTAGCAGTTGATCGAGTTAGTACAATTACTAGCGATAAATCACCAGTCATTAAATTTAAACTTTTAAAAAATTTGATGAATATGTCTTCAGAAAATAGCGAAAATGGTACTGCTACTGAAGATATTACAACAAATTATATTGGTGATGAGATGGAAATAGGGTTTAATTCAAAATATATATTAGAAATGGTTAATAATCTTGAAGATGAGGAGATCATCCTTAATTTTAAAGATTCCTCATCTCCAGTTACATTAATGGAGGAATCTAATCCAGATTTAATATTTGTTTTGATGCCAATGAGAGTATAAAATTCTTTGGGTTACTTTAAAAATATAAATTTTAGAAATTTTAGAAATTTTAGAAAATCATCTTTTTTGTTTGAAAAGAGTTGTAATATAATTGTTGGAGAAAATGGTTCTGGTAAAACTAATATTTTAGAGGGCATATCCTTATTTGACAAAGGCAGAGGTTTTAGAAAAGATAAATTACATAATCTTATAAATATTAATAATTCAGGCGAGGGATTTAAAATTAGCACTACTTATAAAAATCAAAGAAATAATTATAATATTAATGTTTTTAGTTCTGATAAAAATTCAAAAAAAATTTCTATTAATAACAGTGTTCAAAATGAATCAATAAGGTATTTTGAATCTATATTATCAATAATTTATTTTTTACCAGAGATGGAACGTTTATTTCTTTCTACTCCCTCGTCTCGAAGAAATTTTTTAGATAGATTGATATTTACTTCTATCAAAAAATATAATTCTATTATTAATAGTTATAAAAACGCAATCAATGAGAGACAGCTGTTATTAAAAAGCTCTTCTTATGATTATAGTTGGATAGAAAAATTAGAACAAGATATTGTCAAATTTGGATCTATTATTTATCTTTATAGAGTTGAGCATATAAAAACTATAAATAAAATATTAAAACAATTAGAAATTATTAAACATTTTTCTCATAATTTTTTTATAAAAATTAATGATAATTTTTTAAATAAACATCCAAAAATATTTATAGACCAAGATATGTATTTGTTTGAATTGAAGAATTCTAGAAAAATTGATTTTTTATCAGGAGGTTGCAACATTGGTCCTCACCGTTCTGATTTATCAGGATTTAGTTTAAATAATGATTTTAATATCAATCAATTTTCTACTGGTCAGCAAAAAACTGCTATACTATTAATTATTATTGCTCAGTGTAAATATTTAATTGATAATTTAAAGTTAAATCCTATTGTTTTATTAGATGAAGTTTGTTCTCACTTAGATATTTTTAATAGAGAGTTAATTCTATATTTAATACATGAATTAAATGTTCAAATTTTTATGACTGGCACAGAAGAAAAACTTTTTTCTTTTTTGTCTACAAAAGCTCACTATTGTAATATAACTTAATTTATGAATTCATCTAATTATTCATCGGAATCCATTAAAGTTTTGAAAGGTCTTGAGGCAGTTAAAAAGAGACCTGGTATGTATATCGGGGATACTGACGATGGCTCTGGTTTGCATCATATGATTTATGAGGTTGTTGATAATTCAATTGATGAGGCATTGGCCGGATATTGTAGCGATATTTCTGTTTTTTTAAATCTAGATGGAACAATAACTGTGGAAGATAATGGCAGAGGCATTCCAGTTGATATTCATAAAACAGAAGGTGTGTCAGCAGCACAACTCATAATGACAGAACTTCATTCAGGAGGAAAATTTGATCAAAACAGTTATAAAATTTCAGGAGGTCTACATGGGGTAGGAGTTTCTGTTGTAAATGCACTTTCTGAAAAGTTAGAATTAGAAATTAATAGAGATGGTAAAGTTTATTTTATAGATTTTATTGATGGGAATGTTAATTCTAAACTGAAAGAATTTGGGGTATCAAAAACTAAGGATGACGGTCAGCCTCTGACAGGCACTAAAATTACTTTTTTACCCTCTGCTAAGACTTTTACAAATATTGAATTCAATTTCAAAACTATAGAAAATAGATTACGTGAGCTAGCATTTTTAAATACAGGTGTTAAAATTCATTTAATAGATAAAAGATCATCAAAAGAAAAAATAATTGCATTTAAATATGACGGTGGCATTAATGAATATGTAAAATATTTGAACCAAAGTAAAAATCCTATCCATTCTCAACCAATTTATTTTACCTCGCAAAAAAATAATGTAACGGTAGAATGTTCCTTGCAGTGGACTGATAGCTATCATGAAAATACACTGTGTTTTACAAATAATATTACACAAAGAGATGGTGGAACACATCTAGCTGGTTTTAGAGGCGCCTTAACCAGAAGTGTTGTGAGTTATATAAATTCAAAATTTAAAACTAACATTAATGTTACTGGCGATGATGCGAGAGAGGGATTGACTTGTGTTATTTCCATTAAGCTTCCTGATCCAAAATTTTCAAGTCAAACAAAAGATAAATTAGTATCTTCAGAAGTTCGTCCAGTAGTGGAATCGGTATGTTTATCAAAACTTGAACAATGGATGGAAGAAAACCCCTCTGAAATTAAAAAAGTTATTGATAAGGTTGTTGAAGCATCTAATGCAAGAGAAGCCGCAAGAAAAGCAAGGGAACTAACTAGACGAAAAACAGGCTTAGAAAACTCTTCATTACCGGGCAAATTAGCTGATTGCCAAGAAAAAAATCCACATGATTCCGAAATTTTTATAGTAGAGGGTGACTCAGCTGGAGGTTCTGCAAAACAAGGTAGAGATAGGAAAAATCAAGCAATACTTCCTCTAAGAGGAAAAATATTAAATGTTGAAAGAGCAAATCCAAAACAAATATTCACAAGTAACGAAATTGGAACATTGATAACGGCTATTGGAGCCGGTGTTGGCAATCCTACTGGTAATGAGCAAGAAGATAGAGTTGAAGGAAAATTTAATCTAGAAAAAATGCGGTATCATAAAGTGATAATTATGACTGATGCAGATGTTGATGGGAGTCATATACGTACTTTATTGCTGACTTTTTTTTATCGTCACATGAAGCCAATGATAGAATCAGGGAGATTATATATTGCTCAACCACCACTTTATAGAACAAAAAAAGGAACATCTATTCAATATTTAAAAGATGAAATAGAAATGGATGACTTTTTGGTTAAAGAAGGTTCAAAAAATTTGATTTTAGAGACTCCTACTTCTGATAATAAAATAAAACAAATTAAAGGTAAGGAATTATTAAACGTAATTAATCTTGCAAAAAAAGCTCAAAAATATATTTTTCCCTTAACTAGAAGATTAGATAATAAAAAAGTAATCGAGCAAGCAGCAGTAATTGCTGCCTTAAAACCTGAAACTTTAATTAATCAAGAGATGGCTCCTGAAATTGCAAAATATTTAGCTTTGCGATTAAATACTATTGAATCAAAAGTATGGACAGTAGATTATCGAGATAATAGTTTCATTATATTTAAAAAAGAAAGAGGAGTTAATCAAAGATTTGAGATTAATAAAGAATTTTTAATTACCCCTGAAGCTAAATCTTTAAATAATTTAAGAAAAGAATTGATGGAAAGTTTTGGTATTTTAAAAAATGGGTGTGCAGGAATAATTAAGAACACATCTAATGAATTTAAGATTAATGGTCCAATTGATCTAATTGAAAAAGTTTTAGAAATTGGAAAATCCGGTATACAAGTAAATAGATACAAAGGGTTAGGAGAGATGAATCCAGATCAGCTTTGGGAAACTACACTCGATAGGAATTTTCGCTCTTTATTGTTAGTTAAAATTGATGAAGTAAATGAAGCTAATTCATTATTTGAAACTTTAATGGGAGATGTTGTTGAAGGCCGTAGAAATTTTATACAAGAAAATTCGTTAAAAGTTGCAAATTTGGATATTTAACTAATTCTCTATTGAGAGATTACATGGAATTATTTTCAAATAATATTTTATTATCTAATTTAATTAAAATTCGCTGGATAGCTGTTGCTGGTCAATTATTTGCTATCTTGTTAGTTTTTTTCTATTTTAAAATTTCTATTCCTGTAATTATGTGTTTGAGTATTGTTATTGTTTCTGGGATAATTAACATTTACAGTTTTTTTACGAATAAGATTAATAATCATTTATCTGATAAAGAGGCATTTTATTTTTTATTATTTGATACAATACAATTAGGAATACTTTTATATCTAACCGGAGGTATTTATAATCCTTTTTCTTTGTTATTAATTGCTCCATTAATTATATCTGCATCATATTTACCCATTTCTTATTCGATAGGTTTATTATTATTATCTATTTCTTTAGTTATTTTTATTAGTAATTATTTTTTACCTATACTTTGGAACGATTTTTTTGATGTTCCAATATTTTTTACTTATGGCTTAACTCTTTCATTAATAATTTCACTTATTTTTATATTTATCTACGTATATCTTTTTGCAAATTCTTCACGACGTATTTCAAATGCATTATCTCAAACAAGATCTGCTTTAGCTAATCAAAAAAAAATCTCTGAGATTGGCTCTTTGAGTGCTGCAGCTGTTCATGAATTAAGCACTCCATTGAATACTATATTTTTGATATTGAATGATTTACGTGATGAAGAAAGTATAAAAAATAATTATGATATAAAAAAAGAAATTGATTTATTAAAATCTCAAGCTGAGAGATGTAGAAGTATTTTATTAACTTTATCAAAAAATCCTGAAAATATAAGAGATAATTTTTTTGATAGAACTACTATCTCTAATTTAGTAAAAATTAATTTTGATAAGTTTAATAATAGAAAAATTAAATTAGAAATTAATATATCATCTAATCAAGATGAACCATTAATATTATTTAAGGATGAATTAGTATATGGAATTGGTAATATTATTCAAAATGCTATTCAACACGCTAATTCTAAAGTTAATATTGATATATTTTGGAGTAAATTAGAATTTGTAATTGTTATTAATGATGATGGAACTGGTTTTAAAAATGGTGTAATTGATCAAATAGGCAATCCTTATATTTCAGAAAATAAAGTAGGTATGGGTTTGGGAATTTTTATAGCAAAAAATTTGATAGAGAATATTGGAGGATCAATATCTTTTAAAAACAATAAAGATAAAGGTGCAAGTATTGAAATTAAAATCAAACGTGTTAGTTGAAATATATGAATAAAGATTTGTTGATAGTAGATAATGACTTACCCTTTAGAGAAAGACTAACTAGATCTATGGAAAAAAAAGGTTTCATAGTTGAGTCTTTTTCTAATTCAAAGTCTGCTGCAGATAGAATTAGGAATAAAAATTTTGATTTTGCAATAATAGATATGAGATTAGATGATGGATCAGGACTTGAATTAATTAAACTTATTAAAACGATAAACCCAAGAACCAGATCATTGTTGCTCACAGGTTATGGAAATATTGCAACTGCCGTTGCAGCGATCAAATCAGGAGCTATAGATTATCTTCCAAAACCTGCAGAGATTGAACAAATATATGAAGCCTTAATTTCTATAAAAGATATTTTACCTCCTCCTCCTGAAAATCCAATGACGGCAGATAGAGTCAGATGGGAGCATATACAAAGGGTATTTTTTCAATGTAATCGCAATGTTTCAGAAACATCTAGAAGATTGAGAATGCACAGAAGAACTCTCCAGAGAATTTTAAATAAGCATGCGCCTAAAGAATAATGACAATAGACTTATCTATAGTTGTACCTTGCTTTAACGAATTATACTCAATAAAGAAATGTTTAATAAATTTGAAAAAAAGTTTTAAAAATGTATCCACTGAATTTATTTTTGTTGATGATGGTTCTAATGATGGAACAAAAGAATGGTTAAACAACAATGTAAATAAAATCTTTACTTCCAAAAACACTAAAGTAATTAATTTAGATAGAAATTATGGAAAAGGCTATGCTGTTAGACGAGGTCTTTTTCAATCTACAGGAAATTATATATTATTCATTGATTCAGACCTTGAATATAATTCTAATGACGCACGTGAAATGTATGAAATAATTATTAAAAATAATTCAATAGATGTTATTTTTGGAAGTCGCTATATGGGAGGAAAAATTCAACATAGAAAACATTTTTTTAATGATATTGCCGTTCGTATCAATACTATAATTTTTAATTTATTGTTTGGACAATCTATAACTGATCTACATAGTGGAACAAAAATAATTAAGAAAAAAGTTTTTAATTACATTAAATTATCCTTAAATGATTTTGGTTTTGAAGTAGATATTGCAACCCAAATAGCTAAAAATAATTTTAAAATTTATGAATATGGAATTAGTTATTTTGGAAGAACAAGAGATGAGGGGAAAAAAATAACAATAATTGATGGTTTATTGAGCTATTATTATCTTTTTAGATCTAGATTTTTAATAAATAATATTCAAACAACTATTTCATTGATTTATGCTACAACTTTTATGTTTTATGTAGGTACATTTTTTGGAATGGGATCAGGAAAAATTATAGTTGTAATTTTTTTTACAATTATAGGTTCAATATTAGGAATTTATTATAAATTAATTTCTTTAACTTTAATTTTCTTTGGCATTTATGTGGGGAGTTTATTTAGTGCTGGTAATGGAAGAATTTATCCAATAATTTTCATTTTCTTTGTATGTATATATTTTGCTAAATATTTTAAAATAAAAAAATCCTTAAAAGGTAAAAAAACAATAAGTGATTTTTTTATTTAGTTAATAAAATAAAAATTAAATTTTTATATGAAATTATTTTTTTGAATCAAAATTTAAACAAAGTTTTATGTTAGATGAAGCTAGACTTATTCCAATAATATAGCAGATAAAAATCATGTTCCAATTTTTTATAAAGCTACCAGTTGACATAATTGGCCAAAAAATTACTAATAATGTGCTATACAATATAATTTTAACACCCGTATCTTTATTTAAAGACACTTTATGAAAAATTAAAACAACAAAAATACAGAAAAATATTAATCCTATTAGCCCTCCTTCAACTAGAGATTGCAAATAAATATTGTGTGGATGGGATGTACAAGGAAAGTTTTTATGAAACTTATCATATTTTTTATTATTAACACAACTTTCATTAAAATTATTAAGACCAATACCAGTTATGGGTTTGTCAACCCACATAGCCAATGCTGTTTTATAAATTTCACCATATGCTGAATTATTAAAATCAAATATGATTGCCGTAAATTTTGGTTGAACTTTAAATTTTTCATAACAAGTTTTTTCAGGATTTTCAAAACATTTAAAGCTTTTTTCGATTAACAGTCCTTCGTGTGCAGAAGATGATTTGATAACTTTGTTATTTTGGTAATGTGGATGGAATTGAAAATTAAACAATAAGAAAACAATAGATAAAAAGGAAAAAAAGATTAAAAAAAGTCTAATTTTTTTTATAAAAATCATACATATAAATATACCTAAAAGTGTAGTGGCTAAAGCCATCCTTTCTCCGGAAAGAAATATAACAGAAATATTTAATGATAATAATATAACATGAATAGTATAAAATAATCTATTATTTTTTATTTTATCAAAATTTAAATAAATAAATAATATAATAAAAAAAAAGAATCTTGACAAATATGAACCTACTACTAAATCTTTAAAAGGTCCACTTAATCTGCCATACAAACCTTCAGGAAGTATTCCAAATAAATCTGTTTGAAATCCAACTCTTACATCATAGTTATAAAATTGATAAAATGTATCAATAATTATAAGAATATTTAAAATGTAAATATATTTTAAAAAAAAAATATATCCTTTTGTACTTATTTTTGAGAAACAAAAATATAAAAAGGCTGTAAAAAAAACAAATCTTATAAAAATTAATGAATCAGTAAAAGCTAGTTTAATATCATATGCAAAAAAACTATTTAAATTAAATATAATCCAAATAAGAAAAAAAAAGTGCAACCAATATTGATCAGATAATAAGAATTTTATTTTTCTATATTGAAAAATAAAATAAAATCCTAGTAAAACAGCCAATATATCGGGTATGGCAGGACCAGTGATTAATGCAATGGGTAGAAGAAATATAATAATTAATTCAAAAGTTAAATTACTAAAGCTTGTTTTAGACATTCTACTTTTTTATTAATTTCATAAAGACATCTTCAAGATCACTTTCGTAAGTATTAATTTCGTTAAAAAATATATTCTCTTTATTTAATAAATTTATGATCTCTTTTAATTTAACTTTTTTTTTATCATAGTTTAAAATTAGTTTATCATCAGTAATTGTTGGCTCAAACTTTTTTAATGAATCAGGTATTGGATATTGTTTATCTAGAATAAAACAAACAGTTTTATTACCAATTAGATTCAACAAATTTGTTTTAGAATCAAATTTTATAACTCTGCCTTTATTAATTATAGTAATATAGCCACATAAATTTTCTGCTTCTTCCAAATAATGAGTAGTAAGACAAACAGTAGTACCTTGATTATTAAGTGTTTTTATATATTTCCATAAATTATTTCTTAAATCTACATCAACGCCAGCTGTCGGTTCGTCTAAAATAATTATTTCAGGATTATGTACTAAAGCCTTTGCTACCAATAAACGTCTGCGCATTCCACCAGATAGTGTTCGAGCATATGAATTTTTTTGATCTAATAAACCTAAATTAGATAAAATTTCTTCACTTTTACGATATTTTTTTTGCACTCCATAAAGTCCTGCCTGCAATTCCATTAATTCAATTGGTGTAAAAAAAGGATCAATGTTTAATTCCTGCGGAACGATTCCAATTTTTTTTCTACTTTCTTTTGAATTTTGATCAATATTAATTCCACATATATTAATTTTACCTGAATTTTTTTTAACTAGACCGCCTAAAATATTAATAAAAGTAGATTTGCCAGCTCCATTTGGACCTAGTAAACCGTATATAGAGCCTTTTGGGATTTTTATATTAAAATTATTTAAAGCATCAATTTTTAGTTTTTTTTTCTGATAAGTTTTATTAACGTTTACTGCTTCAATAGAATAGCTATATTCAGACATTTAAAATATATTTATATACTTTTTGATTAAATGAACAAAGAAAATAGACTCATATTAGTTGATGGCTCCGCTTATATATTTCGAGCTTATTATGCTTTGCCTCCTATGACAAGAAAAGATGGAATACCCGTGAATGCTGTTTTTGGATTTACAAATATGTTAGTAAAATTAATTGAAGATTATAGAGAAGAAAAACTAATCGTTATATTTGATGCATCAAGAGAAAATTTTAGAAATAAAATTTATCCAGAATATAAGGCAAATAGAGGAGAAACACCTGAAGATTTAATTCCTCAATTTAATTTAATTAAAAAATGTGTTGAAGCATTTAACATACCACAAATTGAAATAGAAGGTTATGAAGCTGATGATATTATAGCATCTTACTCAGTTAAAGCTTACAAATTAAATATACCGTCTTTAATTGTTTCATCAGATAAAGATTTAATGCAATTAGTTAACGAAAAGGTTGAAATGTTAGACCCTATGAAAAATATAAGAATAGGGGTTAATGAAGTAATAGAAAAATTTGGAGTAGAACCAGAAAAGGTAATTCAAATACAAGCATTAACAGGTGATCAGATCGATAATATTCCTGGTGCTCCTGGCATTGGACCAAAAACTGCTCTTGAGTTGATAAAAGAATTTGGAGATATAGATAAATTAATTAAAAATTTTGACAAAATTAAACAAGAAAAAAGAAAAAAAATAATACAAAATTCAAAAGAAAACATTCGTCTAAGTTTAAAATTAGTTAGTTTAGATAAGAATATTGACTTACCTTTAAGTATTGATGACATTAAATCTTTTGTTGAGCTTAAAAATAATAATGATTCAATAGATAATTTTCTTAATGAACAAGGATTTAGAGCCATTAAACAACGTTTACAAAATAATTCACTTATCAATATTAAAATTAATACTGCAGTTTCAAATAATATGGAAGTATCAACAAATTATGTTACTATTACAGATACTTCTCAATTTGCCAAAGTTATTGAAGAAATAAAAAAAACAGGATTAGTTTCTATAGATACAGAAACAAACTCTCTTGATATAGAAAAGGCTGAATTGGTTGGAATATCTCTTTCATGCAATGAAGAACAAGCATATTATATTCCTATTAATCATAAAAATATTGAAACAAAAAAAAGATTAACCAATCAGCTTCCAGAGTTTGAAGTTTTAAATGAGATAAAATTAATTTGCTCTAATTCTTCAATTTTAAAAATTGGTCAAAATTTAAAATTTGATATTCGTATTTTAAAAAAATATGATGTAAATTTTTTTTCCTTTGATGATACAATGTTATTATCTTATGCGCTTGATAATGGTCTTACAAGGCATGGTATGGATGATTTGGCATATAAACATTTAAATCATACTACAATTAAATATAAAGATTTAGTTGGATCAGGAAAAAAACAAATTACTTTTGATCATGTTCCTATTGAAGAAGCTACAAAATATGCAGCTGAAGATGCATTAATTACTTTGAAACTTTATAATCAATTAAAACCGAGATTAATTAAAGAAAAAAGTGCAAGTGTATATGAAAAAATTGATAGACCGCTCATTAGTGTCTTATCTTCAATGGAGGAGTTAGGTATAAAAGTTAATCAAGTATATCTTAGAAAGTTAAGTGATAAATTTTTTAATGAAGCAATAAAAATAGAAAAACAAATCTTTAAGATTGCAGGTAAAGAATTTAATATAGGGTCTCCAAAACAACTTGGTGAAATTCTTTTCTTAGAAATGGCAATAAAAGGGGGTAAAAAAACTAAATCTGGATCATATTCAACTGATTCTAGCATTCTTGAAGAGTTGTCCTTACAAGGTCATGAAATTGCTAAATTAGTTTTAGAATGGCGTGAAGTATCTAAATTGAAGTCAACCTATACTGATGCATTACAAGATCAAATAGATAGAAAAACAAAAAGAGTTCATACTTCATATGCAACAGCAACAACTCTTACAGGTCGTTTAAGTTCTAATGACCCAAATCTTCAAAATATTCCAATACGAACAGAAAAAGGTAGACAAATTCGCCATGCCTTTATTGCTGAAAAACAATATAAGATTGTAAGTTTTGATTATTCACAAATAGAATTACGATTAGCAGCAGAAATATCAAAAGATAAAAATTTTATTAATGCTTTTGTCAAAGAAGAAGATATTCATTCATCTACTGCAAAAGAAATATTTAATTTAACTGACAAAGACTTATCATTAGATCATAGGAGAAAAGCAAAGGTAATAAACTTTGGTATATTGTATGGTATTAGCCCATATGGATTAGCTAAACAATTATCAATAACAAACTCAGAAGCCAAAATATATATAGAATATTATTTTAATCGTTTTCCTAAAATTAAAGATTACATGAACTATCAAATTAATTTTGCTAAAACTAATAATTATGTTGAAACTATTTTTGGTAGAAAATGTAATATTAAAGGCATAAATGATAAAAATTTTGCAGTAAGAGGTTTTGCAGAAAGGCAATCCATTAATTCTCCCATTCAAGGAACTGCTGCTGATATAATTAAATTATCTATGATTGAAATTTATAAAAATATTATTCAAAAAAAAATTGATGTTAAAATGTTATTACAGGTTCATGATGAGCTTGTGTTTGAAATAAAAGAAAACTTCGTAGAAGAATCTGTAGATATTATCAAAAAAATTATGGAAACTACCCACTTAAAATATAGAGATTTTATTGTTCCTTTAACTGTTAATTATGGAATAGGTAGTGATTGGGGACAGTCCCATTAATAAGGTTAAAATTAAAAATCTTCATCAAAAGAATTTTTTTCTAGCCATTTTTTAAGTTCATAATAACCTCCAACATTTTCACCATTGATTATAATTTGAGGGAAAGTTTTTGCATTGGGAAATTTTTTAAAGAAATCTTCTTTATTATAGTCCTTATCAAGCATTTGAATTTTTGGATTGTATTTTTGTAATCGCATTTTTGCTTTATCGCAAAAAATACAATTGAGTTTTGAGAAAATTTCTATATCCACTAAAATGCGTCGTCAAAGCTAAGAGCTCTATCTGTAGGTCGTTGATATTCAGAAACTCTTTTTTCAAAAAAATTCGTTACATTTTGCACGTCTAAAGCTCGCATAAAATCAAAAGGATTCTCTGTATTAAATACTCTCTCAAATTCAAATAAATCAGCTATTCTATCTGCTACTGCTTCAACATACTGACACATTAAATCTGCATTCATGCCTATTAAGTCAACAGGTAGAGCTTCTTTTACAAATTCTTTTTCAAAAGAGACGGCTTCTCTGACAATTTCTTCAAATTCTGATTGCACAACATCTTTTTGAATTAAGTTCATATTAACTATATCTGCATCATTTAAAGTTCCATTGTTAAATTTGTCTCTTAATGTTTTATACATAAGTGCAGAAAAGCTAAAATGCATACCTTCGTCTCTTGCTATCCAATCGTTAGACAAGGCTAGACCAGGAAGTAATCCTCTTTTGCGAAAATAATAAATTGCACAAAAAGAACCTGCAAAGAATAAACCCTCGACCAGTCCAAATCCAATTAAACGCATTAATAGGTTTTGATTACCGTTTAACCACTTAGAAACCCACTGAGCCTTATGATTAATACATGGAACATTTTTTATAGCATCAAATAACATGTCTTTTTCTTTTGGATCTTTTACATAAGCTTCAATTTGCAATCCATACATCTCTGCATGAATTGATTCATTAAGCATTTGCATAGAGATAAAGCATCGTGCCTCTGGCATAAGTATTTCTTTATAAAATCTACTCGCTAGATTTTCATTTATCATTGCCTCTGAATTTGCAAAATATGCTAGTACATTTTTAATAAAATGTTTTTCACCTTCGTTTAAAGTTTGTAAATCTCTTAAATCATCTTGTAGAGAAACTTCCTCAGGGGTCCAAAAAGCTTGTATATGTAGTTTATATCTGTCCCAAATTTCCTGGTTTTTGATAGGAAATATTGATTTAACACCTTTTGATATCATTTAGCCTCTCTTTATGCGCTGCAGGTTAAACATTCTTCTATTTCTTTATTATTTTCAATTGAAGAATTAATGATACTTTCTCTAGCAGCTTTTTCAGATGATACGGTGACTTTTACAGCATCAACAGCTGATCTGCTACGAAGATAGTACATTCCAGTTTTTAAACCTTTTTTCCAAGCATACATATGCATTGAATTTACTTTACCAAAAGTGGGGTTTGATAACCATAAATTCATTGATTGAGTTTGATCAATAAATGGAGCTCTGTCTCTAGCCATATCAATAACTGTTCGTTGAGACGTTTCCCAAACAGTTTTATATATTTCTTTAAGGTCCTCAGGAAACTTTTGAATGCTTTGAACAGAACCATTTTCCAAAATAATATTATCCCTCATTTCTTTATTCCATAAATTTCTTTTAGACAATTCTTTAACTAAATGACGGTTAACCAATAGAAACTCTCCTGAAAGCGTTTGTCTTTTATATATGTTGGAAGTTTGAATTTGGAAGGTTTCAGTATTTCCCAAAATAATACCAGTTGATGCAGTTGGCATACAGGCTGTAGTAAGAGAATTTCTAACACCATGTTTTTTTATTTTTGCTTTCAAACTTTCCCAATCCCACATATCTGATGGTTTGACATTCCATAAATCAAATTGAAATTTACCTTCTGATAAAGGAGAACCTTTAAACGTAGAGTAACATCCTTTTTCTTGAGCTAATTCCATCGAAGCTTCTAGAGCCCCAAAATAAATAGTTTCAAAAATTAGTTTATTGATTTTTGTTGCTTTTTTACTATCGTGTGGGATCGATAGTTTAAAAAATACATCAGACAAGCCTTGGATACCTAGGCCAATTGGACGATGAAGATTATTAGAAGTATGAGTTTTATCTGTTGGGTAAAAATTTATATTAATTACTTGATCTAAATTTTTAGTTGCTAATTTAGCTGTTTCGTAAAGTCCTTTATAATCATATTGTTTATTTTTTTTATCAATAAATTTCGGAAGAGCAATGGACGCTAAATTACATACAGCAGTTTCATTCTTATCTGAATATTCAACAATTTCTGCGCAGAGATTTGAAGATTTTATAACACCAATATTTTTTTGATTTGATTTTTCATTTATTGAATCTTTATATAACATATATGGTTGTCCTGTTTCAATTTGAGCCTCAATAATCTTAGACATCAAAGATCTTGCTTTAATTTTTTCTAAGTGCGGCATATCCTTTTCATATTGAGTGTAGAGTTTTTCAAAAGCCTTACCATAATTATCAGAAAGGCCAGGACACTCATGTTCACTCATTAAAGACCAGTCTTCATCATTTTCCACTCTTTTCATAAATAAATCAGGTATCCACAAAGCATAAAATAAATCTCTTGCTCTAAATTCTTCTGCACCAGTATTTTTTCTTAATTCCAGAAATTTCTCAATATCTGCATGCCACGGTTCCAAATAAATTGCGAATGAACCCTTTCTTTTACCACCACCTTGATCAACAGATTTAGCTGTTTCATTAAATATTTTTAAAAATGGAATCAATCCGTTAGATTTTCCATTTGTAGACTTAATTCTACTTCCACTTCCTCGAATATTATGAGCGTGCATACCAATCCCACCAGCAGTTTTGGAAATAAGAGCGCAGTCTTTAATTGTATTAAAGATACCTTCGATAGAGTCATCTTCCATTCCAATCAAGAAACATGATGATAATTGTTGCATCTTTAAACCACTATTAAAGAGTGTTGGGGTGGCATGAGTGTACAATCCATTTGACAAGTTATCGTAAGTTTTTTTTAGTTTATTTATGTCAAATTCGTCACAAGAAACTGTAAGAGCTACCCGCATCCATAGATCTTGAGGCCTCTCTATAGTTTGATTTTGAAATTTAAGAAGATATGCTCTTATAAGAGTTGTGAGAGCAAAATAATCAAAACTATAGTCTCTGTCATAGTCTAGAATTGATTCAATTGCGTCAGAGTTTTCAATAACTTTTTTGTAATAATTTTCCTGCAAGAGTCCATCATTAAATAAATTTTGTGTGGCAATAACAAAGCCTGGTGTTTCTTTGTGAAGAGCATTTGATTTAATTCGTGCTGCAAGATTAGAATAATCAGGATGTTCAACTGTTAATGCAGCTGCTGTTTCTGCTAAATAATTATCGATTTCTGTTGAAGTTATATCATTATATAAACCAGGTATTGCTTTTTGAGCAACAACTATAGGATCAATAGATAGACCTGTAGATAAAACAGA
>Ga0315336_1001852_pt1 | contig 36443 bp, 35 predicted proteins | sample ASW5metaG_FD_204512 | JGI IMG/M metagenome (GOLD analysis project Ga0315336, IMG submission 204512) | Ammonia-oxidizing marine archaeal communities from Monterey Bay, California, United States - ASW #5 | ecosystem: Environmental > Aquatic > Marine > Intertidal zone | place: USA: California... | reverse complement strand
TCCGCCACCTCGCCTTCTTCGGCGACATCGACGGGCTGCGACAGCATATGGCCCGGGTTGGCGAGATCTTGAAACCCAAATTTGCCCTGGTACAGGAGATCCTAAAACGGGACCTCGGCGGCAAGGGTATCGCGACCTGGTCGAATCCCAACGGCGGTTACTTCGTGAACGTCACTGGGCCCGATGACTGCGCACGGCCTATCATTGAGATGGCCGCGCAGGCCGGGGTCAAGCTGACACCCGCAGGGGCGCCGTTCGCTTACGGCCTGGACCCTCAAAACCGGATCATTCGACTGGCTCCAAGCTTTCCTCCCCTTGAGGATATCCGCCAGGCGATGGAGATTGTTACCCTTTGTCTTGAGCTGGTCGCCATTCGACAGCGGCTCGCCAGTACCTGAAAAGCGGAAAAAGTGGCCTTTTTGCACTTGAAAGCAATGTGTTTTAAAATTTAGTTAACTTCTAATATTTAGTCTGTCGGGATGGCTCAGGAGTTGAGCGGACCCGCTTTGTGAATCAGGATCCGACAAACACGTATCCGGTAAAAAAATCGGAAGTCGCAACACGGATACTGGTGACTCAAGTTTAAAACCGTCTCAATCTTAATATGAGGAAATGTGACTATGTCTGAATTCAATCAGGAACTGGACGCCAGAGGCCTTAACTGCCCGCTGCCGATCCTGCGCGCAAAGAAAACGCTTAACGCCATGAGTGCCGGCGAGGTACTCAAGATCATCGCAACAGATCCGGGCTCGGTAAAAGACTTCGAGGCCTTTGCCACACAAACCGGCAACGAGTTGATGGCATCTTCCGAAGACGACGGAGAGTTCCATTTCCTTCTAAAGAAAGGCGACTAGGGCCCTTATCAACGGACGACAAAATCCCCCCGGGTGTACCGACTATCTCTCACCCAAACGTCTGGAGATTTACTTACCATGAGCGAAAAGAGCCTGACTATTATTGCGACCAAAGGCACTCTGGACTGGGCCTACCCGCCCTTTATCCTGTCGTCGACAGCGGCAGCGCTGGGTTACAACGTCACCATGTTTTTTACCTTTTATGGTCTGCAACTGCTGAAAAAAGATCTGAGCCTTTCGGTGAGTCCGCTCGGAAATCCCGGCATGCCCATGCCGATGGGTATGGACAAGTGGTTCCCCGTACTCGGCACCGCGATTCCGGGGATGCAGGCGATGATGACCGGTATGATGAAGAACACCATTAAAACCAAAGGTGTCGCGAGCGTTGCGGAACTGCGCAGTCTCTGTCTGGAGGCTGATGTCAAGATGATCGGCTGTCAGATGACCATCGACCTGTTCGACATGAAACACGAGGATCTGATCGATGAGATCGATCTTGGGGGCGCGGCGACCTACTTCGAGCACGCCGGAGAGTCCGACATCAATCTCTTTATCTGAGCCTGCACGCGCCAGGGCCCGGTAACAGATCGGAATTCGCCGGACCCGTATCCCGGCGTCTCAAGCACTGCCACTCAGGCGAAGCAGACCCAGGTCGTTGCGATGTACTTGTGGGCGGCGCTGACCGTTTCACCCTGATGCAGGTGGGTCCAGAACGGCGGGAACAGCAGCAGTTTTCCCGCCTCCGGGCGTACCCGGATCTGCTGATGAAAAAACTCGGTAACGCCTCCCGGCTCGGACACTGTGTTGAGATACCAAATGGCCACGAGCTGGCGCTGGCTGAGCGGTCCCGGACCACTGTCGACGTGCCAGCGATAAAACTCCCCCGGCGCGCTTCGCTGCAGCTGATAACCCATATCCTTAAAAGCGTTACTCGAGAAGAAAGGATGCAGTCCGCTCAGCAGAGACAAACCGTGCTGCAGTGACTTCAGCAGTGTCTCGTCAACATCCCGCCATTGCGCAAGCCCGGTAATGCAAAGATCCGTCGAACGCTTAATCGAAGCATCGATGGCAGCCCCGGAGCCGATCGCGCCCTCCCGATGCTGGTCCGCTGCTGATTCAAAACGATCGATAACCTGCTGACAAAACTGCGGATCAAGGGCATTCGGCAGTGCGTAAACAAAACTGCCCGGCTGTAATTCAGAGAACTTTTCGGACACGGTACGCCGCCACCCTAATTGTTCAGCACCCGGTGCTTAAGAGCCGGAAACTGGCGGCGCCTTTGTGACGCACTATCGCGATCAAGGCGGGCGAAAATCACGTCCGGACCGCCGTCACACTCGGCAAGAATCTCTCCCCACGGATCAATAATCAGGCTATGGCCGTAGGTCTCGCGACCCCCGGGGTGTGTGCCGACCTGAGCCGGAGCGATGACCCAGGCCAGGTTTTCTATGGCCCGGGCGCGCAGCAGCGTATGCCAGTGCGCATGTCCTGTCGGCACCGTAAAGGCTGACGGCACCGAGAAAAGCTCGGCACCGGCTTTGGCCAGTTGCCGGTACAACTCGGGGAACCGCATGTCGTAGCAGATGGTGATCCCCATCATCAAGTCGTGCGCGCTCAGCACAAGCGGGGTTTCGCCTGGCGCGATATGCTTCGATTCACAGTAGGACTCGCTGCTTGAGACGCTGACGTCGAAAAGGTGAATCTTGTCGTAGCGACCGATCCGCTGACCGCTTTGATCAAATACCAGACAGGTGTTGGTCACACGACCATCCGGTGCAGGAAGCGGTGTCGATCCGCCGATGATCACAACACCCTTCTCGCGTGCGGCCGCACTTAACATTGCCTCAACTTCGCTAACACGATCTGCTGCGTCCTGACGCTGTGCCGTCGTTTCTGGCATCAATGAAAAATTTTCAGGCAGGGCGATGATGTCAGCGCCGCCAGCGCAGGCTGCATCAATAAAGGCTCGCGCCGTCACCAGGTTCTCCTCAAGCACCGATGTCGAGTTCATCTGCACGGCGGCCAATGTGAGAGCACCCTCAGCAGAAGTCGCGGCCACGCTTTCAGTCATGCTCACTCATCTCCAACGATCTCAAGCGGCTCAACCGAAATCTGTAAAGCCTGCGGTTCGACGGTCGCCGCTTCCAGGGTAATCGCATCCTGAGGTATACCGAATGCGATGAGCCAGACCACAAGTTCGCTAGCCCAGTCACCGCCTTCTTGGTCCTGCGGGTGGCGGATCCGAACGATAAAGCGTTTTTCGCCGGTAACCGCTTTCAGCACATTCTGTATCGGTTCAAGTTCGAGCAGGGCACGGGTTGATGGCTCGACCGGCCATTGTGCCCGTAGCAGGCGCGCGTCTATGCCGTTGCTGGCCGATACCGGGGGAGACGTCAAAGATCCGAGCAGTGCCGCCATTGCCAGTAGGGCCGCTGTCCTTGGCATCTACATCAGCACCACGTCGTAACTTTCCTGGTTCTGCGTCGGTTCGACCTGCAGATGGATCGGCTGGCCGATGAATTCCTGCAGATCGGCAAGGCCCATCGACTCTTCGTCAAGCAGCATGTCGATGACCGTCTGCGACGCTATGACCAGATACCCTTTGGCCTCGAAAGCCCGGGCCTCGCGCATGATCTCGCGGAAAATCTCATAACACAGTGTCTCGGCCGTTTTTTGTGTACCACGGCCCTGGCAGTGGGGGCAGGTTTCGGTCATTCCCCGCTCGAGGCTCTCGCGGGTGCGTTTGCGCGTTATCTCCACCAGGCCCAGCACCGACATATCGGCAATATGGCAGCGGGTCCGGTCGCGTGCGAGTGAACGCTCAAACGCATTCATCAACTGCTGGCGGTGCTCTTCATCTTCCATGTCGATGAAATCGACGATGATAATCCCGCCAATATTGCGAAGCCGCAACTGCCGGGCAATGGCCTGTGCTGCCTCCATATTGGTCTTAAAGAGTGTCTCCTCGAGGTTTCGTTTTCCGACGAAGCGGCCCGTATTGACGTCCACGGTGGTCATGGCCTCGGTCTGGTCAAACACCAGCGAACCGCCCGACTTGAGAACGACCGTGCGGTCCAGGGCCCGCTGGATCTCATCCTCAACCGAGTAAAGATCAAAAATCGGCCGCTCGCCCGGGTAGGCCTGGATACAGTCGGCCATCTGGGGCATCAAATCCACCGCGAACTGGTGCATCCGGGCATAAGTCTCCCGTGAATCGACCCGGATTTTTTCGACATCGTCACGCGCCAGATCGCGAATGACCCGAAGTGAAAGCGGAAGGTCAGCATGAATCAACTCACCGGCGCGGACTGAAGTAATCTTGCGCTCGATCTGCTGCCAGGCGCGGTGGAGAAACTCGATGTCGGCCTCAAAGTTCAGGCTGTACTGTGATTCTGCTGCCGTGCGAACAATGAAACCTGCCTGCATCGGCTGCCCCTCTAGAGCGGTATCCAGGGCCTGAAGCAGCCGGTCCCGTTCGTCCATATCCTGAATCCGTTGCGAGATACCGCGGTGGTCGGATCCGGGCAACAGGACGAGATAGCGTGAGGGGATTGAGAGCTGTGTCGTGAGGCGGGCGCCTTTGCTGCCGATTGGCTCCTTGGCAACCTGGACCACGATCTCCTGTCCTTCAGAAACCAACTCGCTGATGTCAGGCCGGGGCGGAGCAGCACTCTGGACAGCGACCTCGTCGTGATCAGCATCACCCGAGGCGTTGGGGACTGGCGCACGGTGAGGCACCATATCGGCGGCATGTAGAAACGCGGTGCGCTCAAGACCCACATCCACAAACGCTGCCTGCATGCCCGGCAACACCCGCACGACTTTGCCCTTGTAAATGTTGGCGACAATGCCGCGGCTGCGGCTGCGCTCGATGTGCAGTTCCTGCAGACCGCCGTTTTCCACAACGGCAACCCGCGTTTCCTGCGGTGTCACATTCACCAGCAGTTCTTCACTCATCGCACATCCCCTCTTTCCAACTCGGATGGATACCGACCAGCGACAAGAGCGCTGTGGTCTCATACAAAGGCAAACCCATCACGGCCGAGTAACTGCCAGACAGGGACTCCACGAATGACCCGGCATAGCCCTGGATCGCGTAAGCCCCGGCCTTGTCATACGGTTCAGTGCTGGCGCAGTAGTCCCGGATGACATCGTCCGGCAAGCAGCAGAATGTTACCTTACTCGTGACCTGCTGTGACTCGCGCCGAGCGCCGAGCGCAACCGTGACTGTCGTCACCACCTCGTGGCTGCGTCCGGAAAGGCGCTGCAACATGCCGGACGCCTCAGCGGCGTCTGCAGGTTTGCCCAATATGGCGTTATCGAGTACCACCACGGTGTCGGCCCCCAGGCAGACCGGCGCCGCGCCCTCGGCCGAAGTGACGGCCTGTAGCGCAGCCTCGGCCTTGCGCACACTCAGTCTTTCGGTCAACTCGGCTGGGCTCTCGTCTTCGACACGCGATTCATCTACCCTGGGTTCATAAACCCAAAAATCAAATCCTGCCTGAGACAACAGTGCCGCGCGTCGCGGTGACTGCGAAGCGAGACACAGCCGGGACTTCACGACACCCGACCCGACCGGTGGTAGGGCAATCCCCGAGAAATGGCATAGGCGCGGTAGAGTTGCTCCGCGATGACTATCCGAACCAGCGGGTGGGCAAGCGTCAGCGGCGACAGCGACCAGCATTGGTCGGCCGATTCCAGCACCTCGTCTGACAATCCGTCCGGGCCTCCGACCAGCAGTGCAATATCCCGGCCCAGGGTCATCCACTTCTCGAGCTGCGCCGCAAGCGATTCCGAATCGTAACTGCGCCCGGACTGATCGAGCGCAATCTGGTAAGTGCCGGCGGGCGCCGCCTGAAGAAGACGTGTGCCCTCCTCACGAATGATCCGGGAGAGATCCGCTTTCTGGCCGCGCCGGGGCGTATCGACTTCGATCAGCTTAAGCTGCACACCGGAACGCAGACGAAGCGCATACTCACTGAAGCCATCGCTGATCCACGATGGCATCCGCTTGCCGACCGCCACCAGATGGATCCGCACCGCGTCAGCCTTCGCCCTGGCGCTCTCTTGCCTGTGTCAGCTGCACCCCCAGGCGTTCATTCCAGAGCCCCTCAAGATCATAGAATTCCCGGGTTGCGGAGAGCATCAGGTGAACAATCAAGTCACCAAAATCGAGCAGTACCCATTCGCCGTCGCTCTCTCCTTCAACACCGCTGGGCTTAAGGCCGTGCCGCGCGCCGGCTGCGCGCAACCGCTCGGCCAGCGCGAGTACATGCCGGCTTGACGTTCCAGTGGCAACTACCATCCAGTCCGCAATCTGGGTCAGCGAACGGATATCAAGCTCAAGAATGTTCGCAGCCTTGGCGTCGTCGAGTTCCTCAACGATCCAGCGCCGTACCTCATCGAGATCAGGCTCGCAGGTTTTCTCCATAAAGTTCATGTTCCTTGATGTAACGGGCTACGGCTATGGGGACCTTCGTTTCGATAGGTCTGCCGCTAGCAATATCTGTGCGGATATCTGCAGCGGCAACATCAACCGGGGGAATATCGATGACCCTGACCCAGCCCTCCGACTCGGGAACCGGGTCGTGTGGATCGAGTTGTGCACGAAGCCACCAGGCCGGCAACGGCTCCGGCAAAGACCAGCCCGGCCTTTGCATCACCGCGATGCCCGCGAGGCTAAGAATCTCCTGCCAGCGGTGCCACTTCGGCAGATCCAGCGCTGCGTCCAGCCCCAACGCAAGACACAAGGACTGGTCCGGGTAGGCTGCCTTGAGTTCGCCAAGGCTCAGCACCGTGTAGGAAGGGCCAGGCCGGTCGAGTTCACGCGTATCAATTGAAAACTGCGGCTCATCGGCAAGTGCCAGTTTCAGCATTGCCAGCCGGTGCGCAGCGCTTGCCACGGGCGGCGGGCGGTGCGGCGGTTCGCCTGCCGGCAACCAGACCACACGCTCAGCATTCAGCGCCTCACGAAGCGCACCGACTGCGCGCAGGTGTCCTAGGTGTACCGGATCAAAGGTGCCACCGAAAACCACCACCGGTGCGTTGGCCTGCTCAGGCAACAAACGAAGAGCAGGTGCCGTCAAGGACGGATCGTACCGTCGCCATAGACGATGTACTTCTGGATGGTGAGACCCTCCAGCCCGACAGGACCCCGCACGTGAAGTTTGTCGGTGCTGATCCCGATCTCCGCACCCAGCCCGTACTCGTAACCATCGGCGAACTGGGTTGAGGCGTTCACCATCACCGAACTCGAATCCACCTCACGGACAAAACGCTGGCTGCGCGAGAGATCATTGGTCACGATCGCGTCGGTATGCCCGGAGCCATAGCGGCTGATATGGGCAATCGCCTCGTCCAGACCATCGACGATGCGTATCGCGAGAATCGGCGCGAGATACTCGGTTTGCCAATCCGTCTCAGTGGCGCTGATGCACTGGGAGACCATCGTGCAGGTACGCTCACATCCGCGCAACTCGACGCCAGCCTCCCGGTAACGCGGTACCAGTCGTTCAAGCACCGCCGGGGCAATAGAGCTCGCCAGCAACAACGTTTCCATCGCCCCACAGACCCCGTAGCGCCGGCATTTGGCGTTGAAGGCGATCTCTACGGCCTTATCGAGGCTCGCGCCCTCATCAACGAAAACATGGCAGTTGCCATCGAGATGCCGGATCACGGGCACCCGTGACTCCGCACTGACTTTTTCCATCAGGCCCCGGCCACCGCGCGGCACGATGACATCAAGATACTCGGGGCTGTCAAGCATCGCGCTCACCGCCGACCGGTCGGTGGTCCGAAGAACCTGAATTACCCCTTCGGGCAAACCGGCATCAGCGAGGCCCTGGGCAAGACAGTCGCTGATCGCGGTGTTGGAATTGAGCGCCTCAGAGCCTCCGCGCAGGATGGCCGCATTGCCTGACTTCAGACACAGGCCCGCCGCATCGGCGGTCACATTGGGCCGGGACTCATAGATGATGCCGATGACACCCAGCGGCACACGCATCCGTCCTACGGTGATCCCTGAAGGCCGGGTATTCATGGCACTGATCTCGCCCACCGGGTCGGCGAGTGCGGCGATCTGGTTAAGCCCCTGCGCCATCGCGCTGACCCGCTCGGGGGTTAGCTCGAGGCGGTCCAAAAGCGCCGAGGAGAGCCCGGTGGCATTTGCCGCCTCAAGATCAGCCGCATTCGCTTCAAGAATCTGTTCCCGGTCATTCTCGATCCGCTGTGCCATGGCTTGAAGCGCCCTATTTTTGGCACCCGTCGGGGCACGCGCGATCACCTGGGCAGCAGCACGGGCATTTCGCCCGGTATTGTCCATCCAGTCACGGATCTCGTCCGATACTGATAATACTTTATTCATCTTTTCAGTAATTTATAACGTCTTTGCGTTGTAGCACATTTATACCACAAAGCATCAGAATCACCCGCTCCAGTTCCGCCCAGACACCGCCAGGCGCCTGGCGCTGACCTTTGAGTACCTGGTCCGACTGGGCCAGTTGCTGCAGCAGCTCCGGGAAGTCTTCCGGATTCAAACGCCCAAGCGCAGCGGAGATACATGCCGCCCGGCTACGCCAGACACGATAGCGCTGGAACACCGATGTTCTATCAGCGCCCTTGGCGATCTCTAAAGACATCGGGTAGAGGCTGCGGACCTCCCGGGCGAGCGCCCAGTTAACGAGTATGGCTTCCGAGCCCTCACGCTGCAGTCCATGCAACATACGGACAGCTTGGGCAGTTTTTCCGGCCAGCGCTGCGTCAACCAGGGCAAAGACGGAAAAGCGTGCCTGATCGCTGACCAGGGAATCGAGCGCATTTTCGTCAAGCTCGGCACCATCGAGCAATAAGGGCAGTTTGCTGATCTCCTGGGCCGCAAAGAGAAGATTCCCCTCGGAATAGTACGCCAGGCGGTCGATGGCACCGGGGGTTGCCTTGATGCCCGCGGCACGAAGCCGCTCACGAATCCACGCTGGCAGTTGCTGCACTGTGACCGCCCGGGCTTCGACTGCGGTGCTTTGCGACTCCATTGCCTTAAACCACTTGCTTGACTGGATCGACTTGTCAACCTTCCCCAGAATCACCACCAGGTGATCCGTGCTGTCAGTATCGTTCAAAAATGCCGCCAGCACCTCGGCACCCGTATCACCAGGTCTGCCGGTAGGCAAACGGATTTCCAGCAAACGCCTTGTGGCAAACAATGAAAGCGCCTGTCCGGCCGACAGGATCTGTTTCCAGTCGAGGTCTACACCTGCGGTATAGCGCAGGATTTCTTCAACACCCTGATCGCGCGCGGCCGAGCGGATAGCTTCAGCGCTTTCCTCGACGAGCAGGGGCTCTGCCCCGAACAGCAGGTAGGCGTTGTCAAGGCCCTTGGTCAACCGGCCCGCGAGCGCCGGGGACGCTATTCGCAACCGCTTCTCCCGAGAGGTCGCGGGGCGCTACACGAAAACGACACGGGAGCGCTCCGGAGCTTGCCGGTTGAAGGCGATTCCGCCCAGACGACGGATGATCCGACGCACGATCTCCTGACGCATGGAGATTTGCAGGGCCTCTTCTTCCTGCTTCTTCTGCAACAGTTCAGTACTCTTGTAAACCAGATCACGGGTGAAGGTCAGCGGGGTATTGCTGATAAGCACTTTGCCGCCGCGACTGACAGCGCGGTAAACCACTTTATATTGCAGCGTATACCCGGTTGCCGTCCCCCCGCTGTCGACCGATTTGACAGAGCGGGTGTAGTCGACCGTGGCAAGATCGATAATAACCGTGGCTGACGCGGCATCCTTGACCGGATGAACACCACTCTGACGAAGCGCGTTGCGCAGGTCTATCACCAGCGTCTGATTCTGTCCTGTGACCCAGGGGGCCGACATGATTGGTGCGAGTTCCACCTGCCCGCGCAGATGAAAGCCACAGCCCGCTAGAAGAACCGATAAGAGTATTGCCGTCAGAGTACGCATCATTCTGGTATTGCAAATGGCCATGACCGCGCCAGGGCTGATACCTCAATTATAGCGAGCCCCTGTGGCGCAGCGATGCTGCCGGTACTAGGGAAGCAGTACCAGTTTGCCCGGATATCGCTTGGAAGTGAAATCGGACTGAGCCTTGGCGATCTCCCGCAGCGGATAGGTCTGCGCCACCAATGGCCGGACAGCACCTTCTCGGATCAGTGCGACCAGTTGCGCAAACACCTCGGGCGGCTGATAAGTACAGCCAAACACGGTCAGATCCTTAAGGTACACCGTCCGTAAATCGGTTTTGACGACCGGGCCTGCGATCGCACCCGAAGTCGCCAGCCGGCCTCCGGGACGAAGCGCGTCAAGCAGCGACCCAAAAGCGTCCCCGCCCACCACATCGATGACGACTGAGAAGCTCTCCTGCGGCGGTGACTCATCCCGGCCGATAACCTGAGCGGCACCGGCGTCCCGCACGGCATCGGCCTTGGCTGCTGAACTCACGGCCGTGACTTCGGCACCACGCTGGTGGGCGAGCTGCACGGCGGCAAGTCCCACACCCCCGGATGCGCCGGTGATGAGCACATGGTCGTTGCCTGACACCCCAGCGCGGACCAGAAGATTAAGGGCGGTCCCAAAAGCACACGGCATCGCACCGATTTCGATATCCGAAAGCGGAGAGTCACTGACATCATAGAGCTGCACCACAGGTACACAGCAGAACTCCGCAAACGCGCCGTCGCGCTCGGAGCCCAGTGCCTCAAAGTACACGGGGTTGGCCGGTGTGGGCATCGGCTGGTTGATGGCGCAGGTGACCCGCATACCGGTATCGATACCGCTGACCCCTTCGTCCACGGAGACGACCTCACCGCACAGATCGCCTCCCTGGATCCGAGGAAAGCGCACTGCCCCACCCCAGCCGCCGCTTTCAACATCCACGTCCCCGACATCATGGGTCGCCCCCGACACAGCTTTGGCGTACCAGCCGATGCGCGTGTTGATGTCGGTGTTGTTCACACCCGCGGCCAGTACCCGTACGAGCACCTCGCCGGTAGCGGGAACCGGCACCGGAATCTGCTCATTCCAGATGAGCTTTTCCGGACCGCCGTGCCCCACCAACTGAACACCATACATAGTCTGCGATGGGGTCATCACTGGCTGATTCGCTAGGCGTAAACCAGCAGCAAGGTGCCCCAGGCAATCAGCGCTACGCCCGTCAGCGCACTGATCCGTGCCTTCGCTGGCAGCAGTTTTTCGAGCAGGACGTAGAGCGCCAGCCCAATGATCCAATACAAGCTCATCACACCCCCATAAAACAGCAGCGCCATAAGAAACCAGCAGCAGCCAAGGCAATAGACGCCGTGCGCCAGACCCATCGTCAACGCACCCGCCCGACCCGACCGCCAATGAGAAGAAAGAAAGCCAACGGGTGACCGGCAGTGTTTAAGGCAGGCCTGCTTGAGGGGCGTCAGCTGCCAAAAGCCCGCTGCGATCAATAAGGCCGCGCCGAAAACAGTACTCGTCCCTACCATCATCTTGGAGACCAGTCCCGTTAACTGCAGACCCCACTGGGCAGCGCTGGCGACAACGCTGAAGGCCGCCCACATCACCACGTATCCAAGCGCAAACACCCCGGTGGAAACATACGGGGCACCTTTTTCCCTCTCCTTTCGCATCATCCGGGCGAACAACAACAGGATGGGGGTGGCACTCGGGAGCATCATCCCAAGCATCATGATCCACCACATGAAGAAGACAATCGCCGCGTACTGACCGGTCCAGACACTCGCCCCCGTCGGATCGTTCATGCCCGGCATAGGCATACCGGCCGGGGCGGGTCCACCGAGTCCGACGGAGTGGGTCAGGCGGGTCATTTCCACTGTCCCCATACCCATGCCGGCACCTGCAAGCAGGTAGACCCAGCTCAGCACGATGACGGTGGCGAGCGCCGTTACGACAACAAGACGATCGCGCCGGAGCACAGACTCCAGATCAAAGGGTACCGCCGGCAACGATAGTCAGCCTAGGCGAAAAGCGGGAAACGGCGCCGGGACTCGTCTAAATCCAGGCTCAGGCCGTTACGGTCCCACGCGACGTAGGCAAGAGAGCTGTGCCGGGCACTGAGATCGAACTTGAGTTCACCGATCCCCTTGGCCGCACCGTTTGCACCCTCGGCTTCGTGGAATACCCAGCCATTGGGCAACGTCGTGATGACCCGGTGCTCCTGGTCAGTTACCGGGTTCAATATCGGCTGCGCCTCGGCCCGCAACACCCCGGGCACATCGATCCGCCCGTGCCGCTTGCCGATATCCCACTCCCATCCGATTTCCGTGAAGATCGGGTCATGGTGATGTTCAATGATGACACTGAAGATCTGGAACATCGTCCCCACGGGCTGGTCTTGCCCGGACAAGATGTAAAACAGTGCATCGCGCTGCTCTTCGGTGGCACGACTCTCCAGAATGGGCTGCATGCGCCCCTCTCCGTGATGAATCGCCCGGGGGAAATAGAACGTGGCCGCGACGATCAAGCTGTCCAGATTGACACCACCACACTCGCCTTTGGTGATCCTGAATCCAACGGCCCCGGTGCAATCGCCGTGGGTCGGCGGGGCATTGGACTCGCAAGGACAGCCAAAGTCACAACTGCAAAACTCGATGTGCTCCGCCTCAACCGACCACTCTCTAACTGCCATCACACGCCCCCCCTCGATTGGTTTTTATTCAAACGCAAGTATAGTCCGCTTCAGGACAGACCCGCGAAACCGGGCAACTATGATCTGTGACGACGCGGTATTGCCGCCATCAATCCCCGACAAATGCCATTTTCCATAGGCCAGGTCACGATCGGAGTCGTCACTTTCAGATAACGACGTTCACCAGTTTGCCGGGAACAACAATGACTTTTCGCACGGGTTTTTCTCCTACGTGACGGACAACCTTTTCATCGGCGAGAACCGCTTCTCGTATTTGGTCGTCGTTCGCATCCGCGTCGATCTCAACCTGGCTTCGCAGTTTGCCGTTAATCTGGACCGCGAGTGTCTGGGTGGCTGACGCCAGGGCGTCTTCATCGACCTGCGGCCAAGGCGTATCCAGCAGATCACCTTTCATATTGAGTTCGCGCCAGAGCACGTGGCACAGGTGCGGGGTGATGGGTGCCAGTACCCGGATCAGGATACCGAGCACTTCGCGCATGGCTGCTATCCGCCCGGCATCCTCACGCGGGTCGAAACGGTCCAGGGCATTAAAACTCTCCATGCACGCCGCCACCACAGTATTGAACTGATGGCGCGCCATGTCGCGGTTGATCTTCTGCAGCGCACTGTGAAAAACACGGCGTAACGCGCGCGCATCTTCGTCGAGGTCAGCAGGCGACCCGCGGTCGTCTGAAAGTGTCGTACGGTGCTCATGTACCAGTGTCCACAGGCGGCGCAGAAAACGCTGGGAACCCGCTACCGCATCATCATTCCACTCAAGGGCCTGATCCGGGGGCGACGCAAACATGGTGAACAGCCGTACGGTATCCGCGCCGTAGCGGTCGACCAGACTCTGCGGATCAACGCCGTTGTTTTTGGATTTGGACATTGTCGTCCAGCCGGTCGGGGTCAGGGCAGCACCATCACCGATCCGGTGTGCGGCAGTGGTCTTGCCTTTGGCGTCCTTTTCGATCTCGACCTCGTCGGGCCGGACCCAGACCCGTCCGTGTTCATCGCTGTCGTGATAGTAAGCCTCGGCCAGCACCATGCCCTGACAGAGAAGCTGTGTTGCCGGTTCGTCGCTGCTGACCAGATCCAGGTCACGCATCAGCTTGTGCCAAAAACGGAAATACATGAGGTGCAGCACGGCATGCTCGATTCCCCCGATGTAGTGGTCAACCGGCAGCCAGTAATCGGCGCGCTGATCCAGCATACCCTCTGCGTTGGGCGTGCAGTAGCGGGCGTAGTACCAGCTGGATTCGACAAAGGTATCGAAGGTATCGGTCTCGCGTTCAGCATCCCGGCCACATTCGGGACATGACGTCTTGCGCCAATCGGGATCAGCCTTGATTGGCGACTGGACGCCCATGAAGGTCACATCCTCGGGCAGCAACACCGGCAGATCTGCATCCGGCACCGGCACCGTGCCGCAGTCCGGACAATAGATCACCGGTACCGGGCAACCCCAGTAGCGCTGGCGCGATACGCCCCAGTCACGAAGGCGGTAGTTCACCTTACGCTCACCGATGCCCTTGGCCTCGATATGCTCGGCAATCCGATCAAAGGCCGTGTGGAAGTCGAGCCCGCTGAAATCACCCGAATTGACCGTGACGATCTGCTCTTTGGCTGGCCAGGCAGCCTCGGCAACATCAATAGCTTCGCCGTCCGCCGGTGCCACCACCTGAATGATAGGTAAGCCGTATTGAGTCGCGAAGACGTGGTCACGCTCATCGTGCGCCGGCACCGCCATGATCGCACCCGTGCCGTAGCCCATCAGCACAAAGTTAGCCACCCAGACCGGGATGTGCTCGCCGCTTAAGGGGTTGACGGCATCAATGCCCAGCGGCACACCTTTTTTCTCGACCGACTCGATTTGTGCCTCGCTGACACCACCGCTTGCACATTCGTCGACAAAAGCCTTGATCGTGGCATCGTGTTCGGCCGCCTGCACTGCGAGCGGGTGATCAGCGGCGACCGCCATAAAGGTCGCACCGAAGAGGGTATCCGGCCGGGTAGTAAACACCCGCAGGGGCTCGCCCCCCGCTGCCAATGCGAAGTCCACCTCTATCCCGTTAGAGCGCCCGATCCAGTTACGTTGCATGGTCTTGACCGAATCCGGCCAGCCCGGCATCCGGTCAAGCTCCTCAAGCAGTTCATCGGCATAGGCCGTAATCCGGACGAACCACTGCGGAATCTCGCGTTTTTCGACAACGGCGCCGGAGCGCCAGCCCTTGCCGTCAATCACCTGTTCATTGGCGAGCACGGTCTGGTCTACCGGATCCCAGTTGACTACAGCATGCTTGCGGTAAGCGAGGCCCTTTTTGACAAGACGGGTAAAGAACCACTGTTCCCAGCGGTAGTAATCGGGCTTGCAGGTGGTGACCTCGCGCGACCAGTCGTAGGCAAAGCCCATACGCTGCAGTTGCGTGCGCATATGCGCGATGTTCTCGTAGGTCCACTCTGCCGGAGGCACGGCCCGCTGGATGGCGGCGTTCTCAGCCGGCAGTCCAAAAGCATCCCAGCCCATGGGCTGCAGCACATTGCGCCCGAGCATTCTCTGGTAACGGCTCATGACATCGCCGATGGTGTAGTTACGCACGTGGCCCATGTGCAGCTGCCCTGAGGGATAGGGCAGCATCGACAGGCAGTAGAATTTTTCCCGCGCGGGATCTTCAGCCACTTTGAAACTTTCCTGCTCGTCCCAGTAGGCCTGAACAACAGGCTCAAGTTGCTGCGGTGCGTAGCGCGGGTCCATGAGGTTTTCCGGTTAGGCCCCGTGCTGAAGGGGCATAAGGCGAGACTTAATAGTAGTTGGGCGCGTCGTCCACTTTGTCCGGCGCAGGCCAGTCGCAGAAGGGAAAGGGCTTTTCATCGGTGTTGAACGTGATGTACTGCAGCGTCGCGTGAATGAAGGTATTGAGGTCGTTAGTGAACGACTGGAGCCGCTCAGCATCTTGGCCCTGTATCAGCCGATAGAAAAACTGGAACAGCATCGTGAGACCAACCAGCAGCAGTGCAATCTCGAAAACTACCAGGAAATAGACCAGCATCAACACCAGCCGTCCCCAGGTCTGACCGTTGCGCAACCGCCTCGGGATATCAGTATTCATAGAATTTGAGCCCGCATTCGCAGCAGAGGCCACCCCAAAACGCCGCGCATTTTACACCATGCGCCTGTCTCACCCGGCCGACCAAGGCCGGTTACGCGCGCCCATGAAGATTCTACGGGCGCTTGGCGGATAGCGGTCACCACTGACGGCACTACGTTGTGCGTACCATTCAACCTGGCGATGCCTTCGGCCATCTTCAAGGTCTGCGGTCGATGCCGCTAATTCACCACTGGCAGCGGTTCTCGACAGTTCCAGCAGATTTCAAATGTTACGGGGTTTGATTCTGTACAACCCTTGCAGTCCACGGTCTCGTCAGAGGCGTACTCGTAATCCCGGACCAGAGAGCGGGCATATGCCAGCTGGTGCTCGCGCTCGACCCAGACTTCGGGCCAGGTCTCGGTTGCAGGCAACTCTCCCAGACCGCCGACCGCGTGATCATTAAAAAGCTGAACGGATATCCCGGCGGCTTCGAGCATCTGCTGTACCAGTCGGGCCTCGCCGATTCCCGATGCGATGAAGACACGCTGCATGGTCCGTCGTCCCAGACGATTCAGCGATAAAGGTGCTCGCGCGATGACGGCAGGTCGTTGTTGCGCTCGCGGGTGAACAGCACCTGAAAAAGCTGTAATCTCCCCGCCAGAAACACTGCCTGGGAACCGGCCAGATAGAGCTGCCAGGCCCTGGCGAAATCCTCGTCAAACTGATCCCGGACCTGATCACGGACCGCGTCGTAGCGTGCCAGCCAGTGTGCGAGGGTCTGGGCATAATGCAGCCGCAGGTTCTCGACGTCGAGCACAGAGAAGCGATGCGGCTCGAAGATATCCATCATCTCTCGCAGCGTCGGCGGATAGGCGCCGGGGAAAATGCGTTTTTCTATCCAGGCATTCATCAGTCGCGGGCGATTGCGGCCAATGGTATGCACCAATGCCCGTCCGTCTTGGGTCAGGCATCGATCGATCACGCTGCCAAGCTCTGCGTAGTTGTCCCGACCGACATGCTCAAGCATGCCCACCGAGACAAACACATCGTACTCGCCTGTGATATTGCGGTAATCGTCCAACACATAGGTTACGCGGTCGCTATAGCCTTCTGCCCTAGCGCGCTCTGTGGCATAGCGGATCTGCTCGGCCGACACGTTCCACGACGACACGCTCGCGCCGTAGTTCAGCGCCATGTGCTTCGCCAACCCGCCCCAGCCGCAGCCGGCTTCGACAACCCGGTCGCCCGGGCGCAACTGCAGCTTGCGACAGACATGATCCATCTTGGCCTGTTGCGCCGCTTCAATACTCATGCCTTCCTCGGGAAAATAGGCACAGGTGTATTGCATCTCTTCATCCAGCCACAGGCGATAAAAGTCGTTGCCAATATCGTAGTGATGGTGGATGTTTTCCCGGGAGCCATCCTGGCTGTTCGCGCGGGGTTTGCGCTGCTGCATCTGTTTAACGACTTTGGCGATGCCCCGCGGCTCAGGCGCACTCAACGCCGCGACCAGAAAACGGACGAGATCCCCTTCTACGGAGATCCCTCCACTGGAGAACGCGTCACCGAATCCTATATCGCCCTGGCGCAGTAACTGGTTCAGGGCCGGGCGGTTGTGGATCCTGGCCGTGGCAACGGGGGCGACCCCCTTGGGGCTGATCGAAAACCCATCCCAAAGCGTCACCCTGAAGGGCGGCGAGCCCATGGCATCTAGGAACTGTCGCAGCAGGTATCGCTCATAGGCGCGGGAACGGTCATTCGAAGGACTTGAAGACGTCCCGCGTTGTTCCGGCCGGTCTTTCCCGAAAACGGGATTTGAAGTGGTCATTGCAGCACCCGGTTTGCGCGTTTTCTGCCGAATCTAAACCGGAAATAATACTGACCGGGAACGGCGGGTCAAGGGCCACGTAAAGCGGATTTCGTGATTTAGACCGGGTCCTCGGCCTCGCGCGGCCAGGCATTAATCACCGCGTGCACCAGCGTCGCCAGCGGAATCGCAAAAAAGATGCCCAGCACACCCCATAACCCGCCAAAAATCAGCACCGCGGCGATGATGGCCACCGGGTGCAGGTTGTTGACCTCGGAGAACAGCATCGGCACCAGCAGATTGCCGTCTAGTGCCTGAATAATCACATACGCCGAAACCAGCACGAAGAAATCCCCGGTAAACCCCCACTGGAACCACGCGACAAACACCACCGGAATCGTCACCACGGCAGCGCCCACAAAGGGGATCAGTACCGACAGGGCCACCAGCACCGCAAGCAGCATGGTGTACTGCAAACCCAGCACCGAGAACGTGACCACGCAGGCGAACCAGACGATGACGATCTCCCAGAACTTTCCCCGCACGTAATTGCCGATCTGCCGGTCGACCTCGGACCAGACCTGACCCACCAGCTGGTGCTCGCGCGGTGCAAAGTGGGCCGCCCACGCCACCAGCGATTCCTTGTCCTTCATCATGAAGAAGATCAGGATCGGCATCAGAACAAGATAAACCAGGATCGTGATGAGGCCCATCACCGAGGCCAGGGAGACCGACAGCAGCTTCTGACCCCAGGAAGTCAACTCAGTGCGGATCAGCACCATGACCTCGCCGATCTGCTGAGCGGAGACGATCTCGGGATAACTCTCGGGCAATTTGAGCAATACATCCTGACCGACATTCAGCATGCTGGGAATCTGCTGTACGAACTGCGTTGCCTGCTGCGACAGCAGCGGCAGCAGACCAAAAAGGATGAGGAAGACAAACAACAGAAAGGCGAAATACACCACCAGCACGGCTATGAGGCGTGGCATGCGCGATTTCTCCAGCACTCCCACAAGCCCCTCGAGGAGATAAGCGATCACCACAGCGGCCAGCAAGGGCGCGAGCATATTACCCATCAGCACAACCACCACAAACAGCAGGAGCAGGAACAGCGTCAGGAACACAACCTGCGGGTTGTTGAACTGGTACCTGAACCAGTCGGTGATCATCTTCATGGCTGCATTCCCCCTGCCAAAGTGCAATCTGGCATGCTTTCTACGGCAAAGAGTCTAACCTGAGAGAATTTCAAAATCGTGGGTAATTTGTGCAACGGAATCGAGCATTTTCGATGCGGAACAGTATTTTTCAGCCGAAAGGCTGATCGCCCGCTCGACGCGGCTGGGGTCAATCTCGCCCGCGGTGACCAGAAAATGCAGGTGGATCCGGGTAAAGACCTGTGGGATGTTCTCGGCCCGATCAGCATCAATCTCGACGCGGATATCAGAGAAGGCCTGGCGTGACTTTCGCAGGATCAGGATCACATCGATCAGTGCACAGCCGCCAAGGCCCAGCAACAGCATCTCCATCGGCCGTGCGCCAAGATTCTGGCCGCCGACTTTGGGCGAGCGGTCCATCAGCACCCGGTGGCCGCTCTCGCTTAGCCCTTCGAGGGAATCATCTTCCTGCAGCTGTACCGTGACCTGCATGTCCTGCTCTCCGTTGTGTTCCTGCTGTTGCGTCTTTTCCTACGATCCGAACAGCGCGCCAAGATGTGCGCCCGGATTATCCTGGCGCATAAACGCTTCACCCACCAGAAAGGCATGGATGTTGGCCTGTCGCATCGTGGCCACATCCTCGACGCTGTGAATGCCGCTTTCGGTCACGAGCAGGGTGTCTTCGGGCACCTTCGGCGCCAGCGCAAGCGTTGTCTCAAGCGTGGTGTCAAAGGTGCGCAGATTGCGGTTATTGATCCCGAGCATTGCGGGCGCTAAAGCGAGCGCCCGGTCCAGCTCTTCCCCGTCGTGTACCTCCACAAGCACATCCATCGCAAGATCCGCTGCGGCTGAGGCGAGTTCTGCCATCCGGGCCTGCTCAAGAGCCGCGACAATCAGCAAAATACAGTCGGCTCCGATTGCCCGTGACTCCGCCACCTGCCAGGGATCGATAACAAAGTCCTTGCGCAGCACCGGCAGGGCGCAGGCACTGCGGGCGGCCTCAAGATCCGCCTCGGCGCCCATGAAAAAATCATGATCCGTCAGCACGGAAAGGCACGACGCACCACCCGTCTCATAACTGACCGCGATCGCGGCCGGATCAAACTGTTCGCGAATAAGGCCCTTGCTGGGGGACGCCTTCTTGATCTCCGCAATGACGCCAGGGCGGCCCTCGGCGAGGCTCGCTCTCAGTGATGCGACAAACCCACGCGGCGCATCCCGATCTGCCGCCTGGGCATAAAGGTCAGCAAGACTACGCTCACGCTGGCGCTCGCTGATCTCCTGACGTTTTCGGGTGAGGATGCGCTCCAAAATATCGGCTTTCGAACTCAATTCGAAAATCCTCCCGAAAAACTCAAGGGATCAGAAAAGCGGACACTCTCTCGATCGTCCAAAAGGCGCCGGTCGTACCGATGACGTAACCCGGGAATTGCTCTAGCCATAGCGGGATTCTTAGCGAACGCGCCGTCCACCACAACCCCAAAACCGCCGCGACGAACGCGAGCTGACCGATTTCTACCCCAAAGTTAAAAAGCAGCAACGCCCATACTAACTCTTGGCGCGGCAAACCCATCTCGGCGAGGTCACCGGCAAAGGCGAGCCCATGCAGCAACCCGAAACCAAAAGCAACCACCCACGGAAACCTGATCGTGAAGCTTGTATCACCACGCCAACGCCGCACAATCTCGGGGCCCAAAAATAAAATTGAGAGCGCAACTGCTGTTTCGACCAGACCAGAGGGAATATCGGCAAGCCGAAAGGTTGCAACGAGGAGCGTTAAGCTATGTGCGACTGTGAATGCGGTTATGGTCTTTAACAACAGCCACCGATCACGGACGATCAGCAGCAGACCAAGCACAAATAACAGGTGATCCCACCCGCCCAGAATGTGCTCTACCCCGAACCATAGATAAAAGCCGATGCCCGACGCCGCTTGATCCACACTCCGTCGAATCGTCATTGACGATGCGTCACTCGTGAGTAGCGCCGTTTGCAGACTGTCCTGGTCAGACGACAGGTATCGGACCAAGACATCTGTTCCAACGCTGGCCAGCCCATCAATCGAGAGTTGTTGTCCGTCAAGCGGAGGGTCGCAGCTCAAGGTACCGCGATAAATCCAGGCATCCTGTTCGATCTCACTTTTGAGATCACCACGCAGGTCACAACCTGCGGGGAAACGTGGCGCCAGGGGAAGTCGATTCCCCTGCGTAACAGGCAGCTTCCAAAGCACTTCATAAACACCAGGTGAGACCTGCTTCAACTCAAGATACCCAGGCAGCATTTCATGCGCCGTGGCGTCCTGAGGATGGACGAGTACCGCAAATAGGCACAGTCCCCAAACAACAAGGCGTGAGGAGCGCTTCAAGGCTTGCCGATCTGCGGGCGCTCGACCCGATACTTTTTCAGCAGACGCTGGTATGTAGCCTCCTGTCGGGCCAGTCGTGCGCGAACGCGCCAATCGCTTTCCACTTGTGAACGAACACGCTCGAGCTTGGGCACCACTCCCCACTCAAAGGCATCAATCTTGACCAAATGCTCCCCGTAGGCCGATGCCAGCGGGCCTACCCATTGCCCGGGCGGTTGCTGCACGAGCGCATTGGTAAAGGTAGTACCAAATACACCGACCAGTTCCGATTGCGCGGCGCCTTCCCACCTGGGCCTTAAGATCATGATCGGATCACCCAGGGTCGAGGGGTCGACATTTGAGTCTGGGTTAGCCAGCTCCTTTAAAAACCTTTGGGCATCGGCTTTCGTTGCCGCGCCGCGGCGCTGCGGGTCGAGATATACATGAGTGAAAGTCACCAGCGTATCCGTGCGGTACTGGTCTGCATGCTGCGTCAAAAACGCGCTAAGTTCTTGCTCAGTCGGATCGGAAACCCGCGCAGACTCATCGAAGAAAAATTCCATCTTCTGGCGCAGGCGCCGACGGATAATCAGGTCATCACGATCCAGGCCCAACGCCAAAGCCTCGCGAACAAAAATTTCCGTTTTGATGTAATCATCGATCAGACGATTGAGCTCGCTTTCGGTCGGCGGACGCTGCCAGGTCCGAATAAAGGTCTGAACCATGCTTGCACCGCGAGCGTCTGAAACCACAATCTCAGCGCCTGGATGATCATCCCCAGGGCGCAAGAACTCATACCCGACAAAAATCAGGGCACCAAGAACAATGAAGTGAAGAAGCGGCTCTTTCAGAGCCGCTTTGAGCTTAGATGACAACGTGACCGACCTAAAGATTTAAAAACACGCGACTTTGAAGCGCAATACCTGCCCAGTGTGCCCAAGCCTTTTTTCAGTAACCGTACTGTTTTAGGGCTGGTACCAGATCGGGCTCGCATATGCCCGCTCCTGAGAGCTGTACAGCAGATCTTTCGGCATAACGTCATAAAGATTGTAGTTCTTGCGGTCGTAGGCCAACCAGCGGGGTGTCGGTATCTCAAGAACACGAACATAGTAAAACGCCTTCAGCTTGGGATTGAATTCAGGATCTTGCCAGTAGCCTGTTAGCGACGGCGTTCCAATCGTGTTGGTATAGGTGGCTTCCTTCTCGTCAACGGTCGTACCGACCGAAGGGACTTTTCCGTCACTCCCAACTTTGCGTGAATCGCTATCGCTCCAGGCAACATCGTAAACTTTCTCTTGGGTCTGTCCACTGGCATCAAGCCAACCCTTGACGATTTGAATCCGGTCAATATTTGCCCCATCGGGATCGCGAAGCGCCTGCATCATGAATGCAGGCGATTTTCCTGTAGGTGCCTGCTTTAGATCCCCGCCCATCGGCACGCCTTTGGCGTAGCCATGCTCGGCAAAATCGGGGCGTGTGAGATCACTTTCGGCGAAATCAAAACCACCGAACACCCGAACCTGAAGGCGTGTACCCGTGGTGCCAAAAACCTCCCGGCGTGCAATTGAATCCCACAGCGCCTCACGGGTGTTCTCGTGCGCCCAGACACCTGCCAGACCCGACGCTGCAAGCTGCAAAGCAGTCAAGTCAAGAGTTGAATCTACCGAGGAACGAATCAGCACATCCTGCCAGCGCTCTGGGCTAGGCTCCACAAACGGCGCTTTTCCCCACCAATTGTCTTCGGCCGTTGAGGGAAACCCCACATGGGAATCGGTGCTGCCTACCATTCCAAACTTGAACGGATTGAAACCGTGCTCTTCTTCCAGAGATAAACCCATCTTCAGCGCTGAGCGAGCATACTCGTACTGCAGCATGTCAGGGGTGTGGGTCACCGTGCCGCCGAGGTTCGTGGAATCGACGATCTCAAAACCCGCAAATTCATCTTCGGGCGACAAAAAAGGATGCGCTTCGCCGGTGCCTTTAGCCTGAGTCACCTCAATGACGGGCTCCCATCGAAGCCTCGCCTTCGCGTAGTCTGCATCGATCGGCTCACCGGTCTTCTGATGCTTAGGCAAAAACATCGTACCGCTTGAGAGGTTGCCGTTGTGCGGAATTGCCTGCACCTGACCGCCGGTATTCTTCTCGTACGCCGCCATGAAATCCCAGAGGTCTTCAACATCTTCAGAATCGAAAGCGGAGAACGGCAAAACAGCCTCGACAGTGGATTTATCGTCTTTGAACATGACAACTCGATGCAGATTGTTGCCGCCCGGCTGGCTCGTCCATTCATAACCAATGAACGCGGTGAACTTTCCAGGATCGTTATATTTTTCGGCGAGCGCCATCATGATGTCCCAGGCGTTTTTGAGCATATCGCCCTGAATTTTTGCCTCGGCCCCTTTGTTCATCTTCTGCACCAACAGATTGAACGCGTCCACGCCCTTATCGGCTTTCATCAAGTCATGCAGTTCCTTGCCAAATGGATCTGCAAGGAGTGCGGGATCAGAAGTTACGATCGCCTGCGCCAAACCGAGGTTTTCGGCATGATCAGCGATCACCAGAAAATCCAGCGGCCGCTTTAATCGGGCCTGTTGGCCGGTGTTGCTGGTGACAGTTTCACCAAGGGCAAAACGATAGGCTCCCTCTGGCCCTACCGAGGTACCCGCCAGCCCAGCGTCGGGCGAAAACGCCGTATGAAGGTGTGTATCGCCAAAATAGGCGCGCGTGGGAATATCCGCACTTGCACCTGCATAAAGCGGCAGCGAGACCGCCACGGTGATTAACGTTTTCCAAAACATCACTCCTTTCCTCCCCGTTCTGAAGAACCCTGAAATATTGTTATATCACGCACAAAAAAACTAGTCGACGGCCAGCCTGGCAAGTTAGTGCCGGCCCGTCAGGCACGCAAAAATCCGGTAAAAACTCAAACGCTTGATTGACCACTGGCGTCCTGATGCAGAAAGTTGTGCAGCATCTTGTGGCCGTACTGTGTCAGGATGGATTCAGGGTGAAACTGCACACCAAAGACAGGGTCTTCCCGGTGTGTGATACCCATGATCTGGCCATCATCGGCGCGGGCGGTGACCTCAAAGCAATCGGGCAGCGAGGATTCTTCTACCACCAGCGAGTGATAACGCGTTGCCTGAAAAGGAGTCGGTATCTCGTCAAAGATACTCTTGCCCTCGTGCTCAATCATCGAGGTTTTCCCGTGCATCAGCCGCGGCGCGCGGACGATCTTCCCGCCGTAAGCCTGCGCGATGCTCTGATGACCCAGACACACCCCGAGGATCGGAATGCGCGTTCCGTATTCGCGCACGAGATCGACGGAAATGCCAGCCTCGTTGGGCGTGCAGGGCCCAGGGGAGATCACCACATGCGAGGGCGAGAGCGCATCAATATCGTTGAGAGTGATCTGGTCGTTCCGGTACACCGCAACACGCTCACCCAACTCACCCAGATACTGCACCAGGTTGTAGGTGAACGAGTCGTAATTGTCGATCATCAGGAGCATGTCTGACCTGCCGTATACGGCGTTTGCGCCAACGTAATGATGTGCTGCCTGATGCCGGTTCGGCACTGTCAGGCCCTCGGCCAGCTGCCATGACCGATGACCTCATTCTAAATCAAAAGGTTATCGCTGAACTTCAGGGGGAGCAGAACGAACGGCCGAAAGCAAAACACAAAACCCGGCCGTACGCTCGCGCACGACCGGGCTTAATGAACTGTCGGGCCTGGCACCCGGATGTTAAACCGTTGGGGATCAGTGCGAGTGCGGTCCGTTATAGTCGATAATCGGGCCAATGATCAGGCCGGTATTAACGGGTGCGGACTGACCTGTGCTCAGTGCGCGGGCAGTTGTGCTCACTGGACTGCCGGCGGGCAGCGAATAGAGCGTAGTCAATGTCCGGCTGGCCTGCGCTGTGATCACGTCGGCGCCGGCGGCTGTCGGATCCATCAGGCCGCCATCCGCGGTATGGCCTTGTATCCCGAGGCAGTGACCGACTTCGTGGGTGATGGTTGAGGCTATCGATCCGCATTGTCTACGCTGATGTGCAACACTATTGATCCAGATACGGCACCAGGCAATCTCACCGTTGGCGCGCCAAGCTGTGCGCGACCAGCCACAGGACCGCCTTGCCTGGGAATCTCCCTGGAAATTAATGCCATTGGCGCCAAAGCGGAAGTTAAACCCTTTCCAGCGCGAGACCGCAGCGCGCGTCGTTGGGTCAGACCGGTTAACGCCGATGGTGCGCGAGGGCCAGCGTACCGTGACGCCGTTGTTGGCAGCGGCATTCATCCGGTACAAAAGCTGATAGTCGGCAGGATTGAGAGCAGGCTTTGCCGGGGTGCTCTTGGGCACAGCAGCAACGCTGCTTGCTGGGCTTGCTGGGCTGTTTGCCGGGGGGTTTCCGGCCTTGGCCGGCTGGCCAGCCGCAGCGCCTGCTCCATCCCCGCGTTCGAGGCCGGTGCTGGTCGTGCCCCCGGAGCAAGCTGCCAGGATGAGCATTGCCGTAAGGGCAGCACTCGGGCGAAAAAGGAGTTTAAAGGGGCTTATGTTCATGAAATGAGTTCCTAATTATCAGGGGTATAACCGCTCTTGGCTACCAGATAACTATCAAAGCGCGGTGGTGAACACCCGGATAGTGCATTTTTTAACCCATCGACCACTAATCATTTGACGCCAGATACCGGTTAGCCGTGTATCAACACACGATAAATGGAGTGTGACAGCGATCACAGGAAAACAATGTGATGGCCATCACCTTGCGGGCACAAGTGTGAGCGCGATCACACCCCAAAAATGTGACGGGCATCACATCGCGGGCAAATGATGGGCGCTAATGGCGAAGAGCCGCTGCCCCTGGGATGGGGGTTTGGACCAAGGGTGCTGGCAAAAAACGGCGCCCGAAGGCGCCGTTTTTAACGCGATGTTTGCGTCAGATCAGTTCTTCACTACTAAGGCGTCGGAATGTGGTACTTCGAGATCGTCGTATCCTCGGTGCCGATCTGCAGGAAGAAGTTGCCTTTTTCCGGGCTCTCCCACCCTGATATGCTAGGGCTGACTTTTTTAAGCTGCCACCCAGCATTGGCTACCAACAGGTCAGCCCACTCCGATGAACCGCGTCCGTAATATTTTATTGTTCTGTCCTGTTCTCCGGACTTTTTAAGGTAGATTTTCATGAACCGAACACCCGTCGCCTTCCAGGTGGGCGGGTCAGGGTAATCATCGATTACCGGGTAATTTGTGATCCTGGTCCATACGTAGTAGAACAGTTGGTCGTGCGACGGGCTTGTCGCGCCCGTGCAACTTACCGCTCCGCTGTAGGGGTCTGCCTCGCAGCTCGCATCCTTGTGATGCGAGATCCGCTCCAGAGCGACTACGGGAGGTTTTTCCACGTTCTCGCAAGTCCCCCGGCCCACAGGATGGGTTACATCCTGAATGTATGCGCGGGATTTCGAAGCAGTTTTATCGCCAAGGGCGATTCCGAGCGCCGAGAAATCGTAGGTAATTTTCTTTGTAGTGGTTCGATCCCAGTTACAGTTGTTGGGAATAGTGATCTGGCCGTGGCCCTTGCCGACGTGCGGTGTACCGGTTTTTTCGGTTGCTGGGTGGGCATATTGGTTAAATGCAGTAACCTGAATTTTTACGTTGCTTTCTTCGGTTAATTCACAACCTTCGGGCTGGAATTTCCACTTGACCTTAGTTTTGGTGCCTGTCTGCAGGTCGTTGTTTGGCGTGATGATCTTGGCTGAGGTGCAGGGGTTCGCAACCTCTTGTGCAGTACACTGGTCATCGTCCCAGATACCGCCACTGTTAATACAGACGTCTAGTTTGGGATCTGCGACTATCCAATCGCACTGATTGCTTACGTCATTCCAAGTGCCGCCGTTATCCGCACAGTTCTTTTTGCTCTGTGAATTATCGCCGGGTCCTTCAGCCGTTTTATCGTTGGCGTCATCTGTGCCATCGCCATCATCATCCGTATCATCTTTGTTGAGAATGCCATCGCCATCGATGTCGTCATCGTTTCCGTTGGGTTTGCCATCGCCATCCATATCGCCATCATGTTCATTCGCGATGCCGTCGCCATCGGTATCGAGGGATTTTTCAAGGTCACCAATACCGCTATCTGTACTGCTGCTGCAACCTGCGATGGCAAAAACCAGGCTGATAAGGAATATCGATAGGTACTTCCTGATGTGCATAGCGACTCCTCCAGGAGTTACTTCTTTGTTGGGTATGTTGGGTTTATTGGGTAACGCTGACGGCTGCAAGACGCACAGGTCTTACGTTGCGAGCAATAGCCCCAACCAGCAAAGCGATATTCTGCTTAAACTTTTGAGAGAACTCAAATTCAAAAATTATTCGGGAATTTAAGGTTTTTCACGCGCTAGGGATCGCAATCTGACCATGGGGGCGAATTTGGGTCAGGGGCTGGTGGCGAAAAAAACCGGGCTTGCGCCCGGTTTTTTAGTCGACATAACTTTGCCTAATTACCCAGCCTGAAAACTATCGCGTTGTTGTTGATCTTCTCGCTCATGGCCCACCCGTCTACACGCTTTGCCTACTCACAGACACCTTAACGAAGCCTGGTCCTCGCAATCTGCGAGCATCGTTGTGCTTAATCACTTACACGCACGTTCAGTTAATTGTGTGTAATTATCACCCGCGCCCCAGCCATGGTCTGCCGCCGCCCGTATCCGACTTTGCTCGGAGTCGTTGCCATGGTTTTCGCCCACTATCCAACCATCTCCCCCTCCTTTACCATCTGCATAGTCCTGATCCCAACATGGCGTGTCATCTTTCGCCATCTCCCATGGCACCCAAGGGGTAGGCCCGCCCACATCATCCGTCTGAAATCGTGCACTGCAACCAAACATCCTGATTAGTTCCAATGGGGAAGCTTTCACCATCCTTCACGACTTCTAGATGTGCTCTCCAATAAAACTTGTTGATCCCCTCTACCTTTTTCGGATTTGGTGGAACACTGCTGCAGCTAAGCTCCAGTTGTATAGTCCCACCAGGGGAGGTGCCGATTTTCATCCATTTATTTGAAAATATTTGCTCTTTATAAGGCTTATTCTTTTTTAACTGCTGGATGGTTACCAGTTCGTTAGCAGCTATATAACCTGGATCTGTACATTCCACCTTCGCCTCGTACGCAAACCCATCCCGCCCTTCTCCACAGGGACTGTCTTCGGTCCCACCGCAAGTCGGATAGGTGACCTTCCACCCTCCCTTACTGCATCGAATCGGAGGGGAATTACACCCCTCGACGTTCTCCCCATGGGGGTGCGGGATTGTCTGTTTATATCGTCCCGCGGCAACGCCAGCGGTGTCACCCAGGGCAGTGCCTATCTGACTGAAGTCGTAGTCAATCTTCTTCTTACCACCCTCTGGATGATTCTCCGGCCACTTGCAATTGTGCGGGATATTAATCCCGGCGTATTCTTGGCCAACTTTTACCTTACCCGAATATCTAGTGGTAGGTTCGGCACCCCGGTGATACGCCGTAACCTGAATAGTTGCGTTTTGGCCTGAAGATAATTCGCAACGATCCGGTTGCAGTTCCCATTTGATTCTGGCGTTCTTGTCGCCCGTATGATAATCATCATTAGCCGGGAAAATCTTGGCTGAGGTGCAGGGGTTCGCAACCTCTTGCGCATCTTCTTCAGTACACAGGTCATCCTTCCAGATACCGCCACTGTTAATACAGATCTCTAGCTTGGGATTTGCGACTATCCAATCGCACTGATTGCTTACGTCATTCCAAGTGCCGCCGTTATCCTCACAGTTCTTTTTGCTCTGTGAATTATCACCGGGTCCTTCAGCCGTTTTATCGTTGGCGTCATCTGTGCCATCGCCATCATCATCCGTATCATCTTTGTTGAGAATGCCATCGCCATCGATATCGTCATCGTTTTCGTTGGGAATGCCATCGCCATCGATATCGCCGTCATGTTCATTCACGATGCCGTCGCCATCAATATCAGGGCCTCTTTCAGCGTCACTGATGCCGCTGGTGGAATGATTGTTACAGCCCGCGATAGCAAATACGAGGCCGATAAGGAAAATCGATAGGAATTTTCTGACGTGCATAACGACTCCTCCAGGAGTTGCTTTTTTTGGGTAGCTCATGGCTGCAAGACACGCTGGTCTTGCCTCAGGCGCTATTCCCCCGAAACCTATCCAAAATACTAGCTCATCTCTTCGATGGGCCCTAATTCTCGAGAATTTAAGGATTTTTCACGTATCGGGGCTTGCGATCTGCCCTTGGGGTTGGGCAGATTTGGGCCAAGGGCCAGTGGCAAAAAAAACGGCGCCCAAAGGCGCCGTTTGTAATCGATCTTTTTTTGAGTCAAATCATTGATTGACTGAATACGCCTTTAATGTCCAATTCGGACCACCATGGGTGGTCCTTCCAAGCCTGAGTATAAAGTTGCCGCCAGGCGGGATAACTTCTTTTATGCCATCGTCGTTTAGCTCTGTATAGTTAGTTCGGACAGAGTAGTCACCATACTCGGAGGCTTGTAAATCTGCCCAACTAGAGTATTTGCCGTCTGCGCCGTGATTCCCAACGTTGTATATACCATCCGTCGCTTTGGAATCTATGTTGATCCTCGCATTCTTTCCGGGGCCGCCGCCGTTAACATAAATATTCATATATGCAATTGAGAGTTCGGTTGACCACTTAGGTTCACTGAGCTCTGAGACCTTCTGCGATTGCGCCATAGTATAGACAGATGCCTTGCTCGGTCCTGTTACCGAGCCGTCAGCGTTTACGATCAGCTCGTTATCCGCGGGACCGACGATAAAATCGGGTTCGACTATCGGAGGGGGATTACACCCCTTTTTGCCAACCGTGGCTAGAACTTCTTGTGTGTAACTGCCTGTAGCAACACCTGAAACATCACCGAGCGCGTTTCCGATCTCTGAGAAATCATAGGCAATCGTTTCTACACCGGACCAGTCACAGTCCTGCGGAAGGATAATATTCGTCGTTAGCCTACCAAGGCTGGCATTCTGACTTTCGGTGGTTGCTTTCCCATCCCCATCAGTGCTGGCGGTAGATGCCTTGTCGGCGCTCGCCGTAACGACAACAGTCCTGCTGACTGTGGCCTCACACCGTTCCGGCAGGAGCTCCCAACTGACAGTGTTCAGTCGCCCTGTTATGCCATTTCTTGGTGGTTTGATCTTGGCGGAGGTACAGACCAAACCCGGAGTCGGGGCCTGATCGCCGTCGCCATTCGGCGTTGGATCGGTGGCATCGGGAGTACCATCGCCATCGTCATCCGTATCATCTTTATTGACGATGCCGTCGCCATCGATATCCGGATCATTTTTATCCACGATGCCGTCGTTATCCGTATCGGGCAGACGGTCTTCATCGCTGATGCCGCTGGTGGAATCACTGCTGCAGCCCGCGATGGCAAATACGAGGCCGATCAGGAAAATCGATAGGAATTTTCTGATGTGCATAGCGACTCCTCCAGGAGTTACTTTTTTGTTGGGTTTATTGGGTAAAGCTGACGGCTGCAAGACGCACAGGTCTTACGTTGCGAGCAATAGCCCCAACCAGCAAAGCGATATTCTGCTTAAACTTTTGAGAGAACTCAAATTCAAAAATTATTCGGGAATTTAAGGGTTTTTCGCGTCAGGGCTTGCAAAAAAACGGCGCCCGAAGGCGCCGTTTTTAAAAAGAGGCGGTGGCCTCAGATCAGTTTAATTTCCCGGCGAATAACTCCTGATCTCGAAGGCCTTCGCACCGGACGTCTCAACAATAAAGTTGCCACTGCTTGATAACGTGGGACAGTTAATAAAGCCAGATGCGGCTGGGCAACCCTCAAACGAGGTGGCGACTTTGCAATCCGCTGCTGCTAACCGGTCCCAAACCAAATGCGATGCCGAGCCCTTATAGTTAATGCGAGCTTTCTTATAGGGATGATCACAAAAATCAGATGTTTTGTCGGGGCAGTACACATCTCCGGCAGTAGGATCTGTTGACCAATCTTCCGCCAAGAGTGCCGCCACGCAGCTGTCGCTTGCACGTGAGTCGAGCCATACGCTCATAATCCCCCGAGGCGTCGAATCCCAACTTGGCTTTTTATAGGTCTTGAGGGGCCTCGGGATACCTGACATCTTTTTGTATGCCCAGAAAGAAAATTTGCCTTTGTACGGGGTCTCGCAGACGACCTCGCGTGACGCAGGATCAGGCTGAGAGCATTCGCTCTCCTCTATGCGTACTATGTTGCTATAAGCTATCGCCGGGTCTTTGAGACATGAGCTAACTGGGTGCTCGATAGTCTGCTTGTAATTGTGATCCGGATCCGTATCGGCGCTCGGGTCGCCTAACGCGGTTCCGATCTGCGAAATACTGTAGGTGACCTTCTGATGTAATTCCGTCCAACTACACTTGTGCGGGATTTGGACTAATACATGCCCGGCGCCGGGACTCACGGGTAGGCTGACCTTAATTACTTCTTCGGCCGTGGCTGTCGCCATACCAGTGGCTCCGCCTTGGACCCCGCATCCGGCAGGCAGAAGATCCCATGAAACATCTGCGTACTTGCCTGTAGGTCGATCGCGATTCGGGGCAATGATCTTGGCTTCTGTGCAAACCAGACCTGGCGTCGGGGCCTCACCGCCGTCGCCATTCGGCGTTGGATCGGTGGCATCGGGAATACCATCGCCATCGTCATCCGTGTCATCTTCATTGTCAATGCCGTCGCCATCCATATCATTATCATGGGGGTCAACGATGCCGTCGCCATCGCTATCGGGCAGCTGTTCGTTGTCGCTGGAGCCACCACTGCTTGAACTGCCACTACAGCCGGCTATGGCAAAAACCAGGCCGATAAGGAATATCGATAGGAATTTTCTGACGTGCATAACGACTCCTCCAGGAGTTATTAATTTTCTTGGGTCCCACCTACGGCTGCAAGACGCACAGGTCTTACGTTGCGAGCAATACCCCCAACCACCAAAGCAATATTCTGCTTAAACTTTTGACAGAACTCAAATTTAAAGTTTATTCGAGAATTTAAGGGTTTTTTGCGTCAGGGCTTGCAATCTGCCCCCTGGTGTGGGGGAGGGTTTGGGCAGGGCTTGGGTTACCCTGAGTGTGTCGGCGTGTGATCGAATTCCTCTGAATTTACAATCTTCTCGACCCCGCCGAGCTGCTCTATCAACTGTGCCTGATCGGCAAAGGCAAGATCGTTCGCCGCGGAGGGATCAAGCAAGGCGCGCATGTCGTCGTGGCAGCGCTTTAAGTCTTCTGCATATGCCGGATCCTGCGACAGGTCACAAAGCTCATCGGGGTCATTGGTCATATCAAATAATTCCGGCGGGTATCCGGGATAACAGTTGTACTTCCATTTATCCGTTCGCAGCATGAACATGCCGACCGGAGAGCCGCCATCGTGGTATTCAGATAAAACAGCCCGATCTTCGCCGGCACCGCCGATCAGCGACGCCAGGGCAAGGCCCGGCCGATCAATCTCATCATCTTCAGCACCTACTGCCTGCAGCACCGTGGGATAGATATCCACCAGTGAGGCGAGTGTCTCAACCGTTTTGGCCTTTGGGATCTGTGGTCCGCTGATCAGCATGGGGATTCGTGATGATTCATCGTAAAGCGACATCTTGGTCCACATGCGTCGGTCGCCGTTGTGATCGCCGTGATCGCTGGTGTAAATCACCAGGGTGTTATCGGCCTGCCCGGTTTGCTTAAGGGCATTCATGACGGCGCCCACCTGCGCATCCAGAAAACTACAGAGGCCATAGTAAGAGGCCCTTGCGATCTGGCGCGTTTGATCATCAAAGCCGTCATCGTAATTAAAGTGCCTGCGAATGGTCTGGGTTACGGGGTGCTGTGGCAGCTCTTGCTGGGACCTGAACCGGGCCTCATCCATTTCAGAAAGTGGGTAGAGCTCGTAGAACGCCTCCGGACAGATCAGCGGGTAGTGCGGTCTTAACCAGGAGACAAAAAGGGTCCAGGGTTTATTGTTCTCGGCGCTGGTCGCATCCTCGAGCCATGTGCAGGCACTACGCGTCACCTCAAGATCGTAGTCGGTGTAGCTGTTCTCGCCCGGTCCGATCTCGCGGGTATAGGTAGAGACATTCCAACCCGCTTCGTGGTCGCGCAGAAGGCCTTTGATCCAGCCGGTGCCGTTTTTGATATACATCGGCAGGATCTCGTTTTCAAAACCGTTGTCGTAGTCGCTGCCACGATAGTGCAGCTTGCCGATCGAATCGACCCGATGGCCCTGGCGGATCAGCTGGTGGCCCCAGCTGACAGGCTCGCCCTGATAAGCCTGGGCATTGGACCAGCAGCGGTTCTTGTGCACGTACTGCCCGCTGGCGAGTGCCGCCCGTGCCGGCACACAGATCGGCGAAGGGGTGTAGGCCTTGGTAAAGCGGGTTCCCCGGGATGCCAGTTGATCGAGGTGAGGGGTTTTGACCAGGGCATGTCCGGCACAGCCCATCGCATCGTGGCGATGTTCATCGCTGAAAAGAATCAGTACGTTGGTCTTATCTGCCACGCGAGGAATTTAAGAAGATGACCGTACCGCCCGTGTGGCGGAATGCGGCCTTGAAGCCTCAGTCTTCCAGTGCGGCCGGATCGAGGCCGGCGAGCGCCATCGCCACCGCCCGGAAGATGGCCCGGCCCTTGTTCATGGTCTCCTGCCACTCCTGTGAGGGTATGGAGTCGGCCACGATGCCGGCACCGGCCTGGATGTGCAGTTCGCCATCGGCGATAACGGCGGTGCGGATCGCGATGGCGGTATCCATATTCCCGTTCCATCCGATGTAGCCCACGGCACCGGAATAGATGCCCCGGCGCACGGGCTCAAGTTCACCGATGATCTCCATGGCCCGGACTTTGGGGGCACCAGACACGGTGCCTGCCGGGAAGGTCGCGCGCAGCACATCGATGGCGTCAAGGTCATCCTGAAGTTCTCCGGTCACGTTGGAGACGATATGCATCACGTGCGAATAGCGCTCGACCTGCATTTTCGATGTCAGCTCCACGGTCCCTGTGGCGGCGATCCGGCCGACGTCATTGCGGCCGAGATCCACCAGCATCAGGTGCTCTGCCAGTTCTTTGGGGTCCGAGATCAACTCTTCCTCAAGGCGCCGGTCCTCTTCTTCGCTCAGGCCCCTGCGGCGGGTACCCGCGATCGGGCGCACCGTGACCTCGCCCTCTTCGAGGCGCGCCAGAATCTCCGGTGAGGAGCCGACAATCTGGAAATCATCAAGATCCAGAAAATACATATAGGGGGAGGGATTCACCGTGCGCAGTGCCCGGTACAGCGTGATGGGCTCGGCTTCAAACGGGATCGAAAGACGCTGTGACAGCACCACCTGGAAGATATCGCCGCTCTGGATATATTCCTTGCAGCGCTCGACCGCATCTTCGAAGTCCTCTTGGACAAACGATGAACGGAAGTCACTCTCGCGGACCAGTCGCCCGGCCGGCGCCGAGTGCCCCATCGACAGGCTCGAGATCTGTTCCACCAGTTGATCGAGCCGCTCGCAGCCCGCGACATAGGCATCGTCCAATTCAGGGTCCGTGTGGACCACGATATGCAGGCGACCGCTCAGGTTATCAAAGACCAGAAGCTCATCGGAGACCATCAGCAAAATATCGGGCGCGCTGACCGGATCCGGCAGGTCGTTTTGCGCCAGATGCGGCTCGATGTAGCGCACCGTGTCGTAACCGAAGTAGCCCACCAGCCCGCCGTTAAAACGCGGCAGGGTATCGAGCTGGGGCACATTAAACTGGCGGTGAATTTTCTGGATTGCGGCCAGGGGGTCGTCGGTCTGCTGACGGTGAATCTCTTCGCCTTCCTGCTCGATCAACAGCAAATCACCGTTCACCCGGACCACCGTGGGACACGGCAGGCCGATGATCGAATAACGGCCCCACTTCTCGCCGCCCTGCACGGATTCCAGAAGATAACTGTAAGGCCCCTGCGCTATTTTGAGGTAGGCGCTTACAGGCGTTTCCAGATCTGCCAGCACCTCGGTCTGCAGGGGAATCCGGTTATAGCCCTGCTGGACCAGGCGGTTGTATTCGGCGCGGGAGATCATGCGATAAAAGCGCCGGGGCGCTTGTCGCCCGCGGGGGCCAGATGGGATTTAACGGAAGCGGTCATGCTGAAAGGTCGTTGCACCGGAACGTCGACGCTTTGGGTCTGCGCTTTGGAACCGCGTTTGCCGTTCGCAACCAACGGGGCTTGGCGTTTGCCGAGCTCACTTACGACGATTCAACTATCTCCAGAACCTGCGCCAACGAGTCTATCACGGCGTCCGGACCGAGTTCGGAAAGGTCAACGCCCTGACTGTAGCCGTAACTCACCAGCACCACCGGCATACCGCAGGCCCGCGCCGCCCGAAAATCGCTCACCGAATCACCCACCAGCAGACACTCTTGAGGAGCAAACCCCCATTGACCGGCAACATGCTGCAGCGGCAGCGGGTCCGGCTTTTTCTTTGGCAGGTCATCGCCGCCGATGATCGGATCGAGATAACGGCTGAGACCCGTGGCCTCGAGCAGCGGTCGGGTAAAGACGCCCGGCTTGTTGGTCACGCAGCCGACCTGCCTGCCGGATGCCTGACACTGTGCGAGGGTTTCATCGGCCCCTGTATAGAGCACACTATCGCGGTGGAGATTTTCCTGGTAACACTTTTCAAAGAGGGGATAAGCGGTTTGCATCAGCTCCGCTGGGGCTTTGCCGTCAAAATCACCGGTCAGCGCCCGCTCCACGAGCCGGCGTGCGCCGTTACCGATCCAGCCCCGGGCAACATTGAGGGCCACGGGCTCCCGCCCGAGCGCTTCCAGCATGTCATTGCAGGCGCCGATCAGATCCGGCGCGGAATCGATCAGGGTGCCGTCGAGGTCGAACAGGATTCCCCGCGCGGGCGTCTTGAAGGAAGGCGCGGGATGACCCGGACCAGACTCACTCATGACGGTGATTCAGCCAATGCGGCACGCATTGCGCTGATCACCGTGTCGTAACAGTTAGGATCATCGTCACGGGCGGCGCCGAATATGGCCGACCCGGCAACAAAGGTATCGGCACCGGCGGCATGAATCTCGCCAATGTTGTCGACCTTCACCCCGCCATCGATCTCCAGGCGGATGTCCCGGCCCGACTGGTCGATCAGTTTGCGTGCTTCGCGCAGTTTGTCGAGCGCCGAGGGCAGAAAACTCTGGCCGCCAAAACCGGGGTTGACCGACATCAGCAGGATCATGTCGACCTTGTCCATCACATGCTGCAGGTGGCTGAGCGGTGTAGCCGGGTTGAACACCAGTCCCGCCTTGCAGCCTTCGCCGCGGATCAGCTGAAGGGTACGGTCAATATGCTCACTGGCTTCGGGATGGAAAGTGATGTAGGAAGCGCCTGCCGCCGCGAAATCGGGAACGATACGGTCGACCGGCCTGATCATGAGGTGTACATCGATAGGCGCGGTGACGCCGTGCTTGCGCAGTGCCTCACACACCAGGGGGCCAATCGTGAGATTCGGAACGTAATGGTTAT
>Ga0315336_1001851_pt1 | contig 36506 bp, 49 predicted proteins | sample ASW5metaG_FD_204512 | JGI IMG/M metagenome (GOLD analysis project Ga0315336, IMG submission 204512) | Ammonia-oxidizing marine archaeal communities from Monterey Bay, California, United States - ASW #5 | ecosystem: Environmental > Aquatic > Marine > Intertidal zone | place: USA: California... | reverse complement strand
GATACTGCGGTGCGGACGTTCCGTCGTTTGTCGTCGGACCTGATCCAGCGGCATGAGGACTACGAGGAAATGAGCGTGTGCAATGATCGCACGCTCGCAATGGCGAACAGGATCTTGCAGGCGAGTCGGTCTGTGAAGTTCCAGACGGATGACATCCTGCTGCCAGCAATCGCTGGGTGCATCGGGAAGGCGGCAGCGGTCAAGCTGTTCGCCACGATCGAGTTGCAGGAGAAGGCACCGTCGATCGAGGAGATCGTCGCCGATCCCGAAGGTACGCCAGTGCCTGCCGAAACGTCGATCCAGTGTGGTCTCGCCATGCAGATCGTGGACGGGTGCAAGGTGCGGGAGCAGCAGGGTGCGCTGATGACGTACCTGTTGCGGCTCAACACGGAGATCACCGTGTTCGGGCTTACGTTCGCCAAGCAGGATTCTGCCGAGGTGTTCGGATTGCCGCACGTTCTCGCATGGATGAACGCGCCGGAACAGAAAGGCATAATGCTCTGAGGGGATACGACGATGAAGATAACAAACCCAGAAACAGGTGAGGGGATACGACGATGAAGATAACAAACCCAGAAACAGGTGCCGTGCATGACATGGACAAGGCAGCTTTCGCTGAATTGCGGGAGTCCGTGAAGCAGGCACAGGATGACGGGCATAGCGAGGTGGTGTTTCGCGCCATGCGCTTAGACCGTATCCAGGCCGAACGACTGCTGATCGCTGACGTATAAACCGAGACGTAAACAAGGAGACATAAAATGGCAAAGAAAACGAAACCCGAATTGACCGAGGACGAGGTGCTACGCAGTCTGGTCTGCGTGCAGCTAACCTTTTCGCAGTGGGACGGCAGCGTCGCCGCACCGAACGTCTCGAAGGAGACCGAGGAGCGGCATGGCGCGGAGAAGGGCACGACCCGCGTGACGATTGCACACCTGCCGAAAGAGGTGCTGTCGAAGCTGCGCGCACGGGCACACGCACTCAGGTCGTTGTGGAATTCCAAAACGCTACCGTGGGGCGACGGTGGACTGCGCGTCGTGCGTGCTGACGAGTACCTCGGTCTGTTCGAGGTCATCAGCGAGGCGAAGCGTGAACTACAGGAACTACACGAAGACATCTGCGTCAGTCTGCCTGCGATGAAAGCGGATGCGAAGAAGAGGCTGAACGGGTTGTACCAGGAGCGTGCGTTCCCGACTGCGAACGAGATCCGCGACAGGTTCTGCATCGAGATTCACTCCAGCCCCGTGCCGCTGACCGATCAGCGCGTGGAGGGATTGAGTGCTGGCGCGCAGTCCCTGGTCGAGAAGAGCGTGAGAAAGCAGATCGCAGACTCGCTGAACGCAGCACTGTCTGACATACACAAGCAGTTGTTGGATCTGATCGCAGATGTGTGCAGGCGCGTGTCGAAGGATGACCAGAAGGGTGTGCGCTACGGTGGCATGATGAAGTCCATCGTGAGCGTGTGCGACTCGCTCGCACATTGCAACATCACCGACGACAAGCGACTCGCGGCCATGCTGGAAAAGACTCGGTCGAAGCTGACCGCGTTCGATCCCATTGCGCTTCGTGACGACGCTGCGGAGCGTCGCAAAGTGAAGAAAGTGTGCTCGGACCTGGAAGGTGATCTGTGCGCGATATTCGGAGACTGACAAATGGCAAGACACACACATACTGCGCGTGAGCGAGTCTCGCGTGCGCTCATAAAGCAGATGCGCGATGACATCGTGTTCGCGGCAATAATGTGTCGGCACGCGATCGTTGAGGACGAGAGCGTCGGCACGATGTGCATCAATGGAGTGGAGTGCCGCTACAATCCCAAGTTCGTCGAGACGAGGACTGACGACGGATTGCAGCGTGTGCTCGATCACGAAGCGTGCCACATCCTGCTGGGGCATCACCTGCGTGCGGAACCGCTGCGCGCTATCGCTATGCTCGAAGCGGGAGAGCAGGGAGCACAACGAATGTGGGACAACTGGCAGAGTGCCACGGACTGCGCGGTCAACGAACTGCTCCTCGACAAGAAGGGGTTTCCCGCCGACGCGACGACCGCTGATAAGTTGTCCCTGCCGCGTGACCTCGCTGCGGAGGCATACCAGCACCTGCTCAAGGAGCGTCAGGACGAGGAGGACCAGGACGGTGACCAGGACGGTGACCAGGACGGGGAAGGCGACGAGACCGCGACCCAGTCGCCCTCAGAGGACTCGAATGACGAAGACTCCCCAGCGGGTGACTCTGGAGATTCGAGCAGCGAGAGCGACGATGAGAGCGATTCTGATCCGTCTTCAGACGGAGATGGTGACGGCAGTGGCGAAGGGTCCGATGGTGAACAGCAGGAGGACGGCACCAGCAGCAGTGAGGGTGGCGACTCCGAAGGGGAACCCGATGCCGTGGATAATTCCAAACCCGCACCGTCGTCGTCGATGGGTGACGTTGCGCCGCATCCCGAATCCACTGGCGACGAGGCGAGTGATCGGATGCTGGAGCGTCAATGGGAAACGATGATCGCTTCTGCGGTCATGCAGGCGAAAGCGTGCGGCAAGCTGGAGGGATGGATGGAAGAGTTGGTCGATACGATGCTGACCCCCGCGCAGATCCCGTGGCAGCAAAAGCTGCGTCGGTTCGCACGGAAGTTCGTGAAGATGGGTGTGTCGTACACGCGACCCAACAGGTTGCACTCGTCACGTCGTGACGGGGTGCTGCTTCCGAGTCGTGGATCGTACTCGTTGGACCGTGGAGTGTTCATTGTGGATACCAGCGGCAGCATGTCGGCGGGTGAATGCAATGCGGTTCTGGGCGAACTGAAGAGCGTCCTCAAGTCGTTCCGCAGCAGTGTTCTGACCGTCCTGCAATGCGATACCCGCGTGACCGATGAGCGTGAGTTCAAGGGTCGCGACAGGTTCGACATCAAGGACTGGAACCTCCAGGGCAGGGGTGGCACGCACATGCACCCCGCCTTCGACCGTGCGATGGAACTGAAGCCGCAGTTCATCGTGTGCCTCACGGATGGGTATATGTCCTGGCCCGAAGCAACTAAGGTTCCGGTGCTGTGGCTCATCACGAACGATACACAGATCCCGCCGCACGGAGACCACTCCGTGATCACGGTGGACTAACTACAAATGGCGCGCTGCGGGGGACCGTGGCGCGCCGGAAGGAGAGACGGAAGATGGAAATATGGATTGTCAGTTATGACGACGTAGTCGCCAGACACCAGGGGTTCCGTTATGCGGCGACGCGGAAGGAAGCGCGGGTGTTGGCGCGAGACTGGGAGAAGACTCCAGAAAGGTCCGCGAACGTGACCAAGTTCGACTGCCCTTGCACGAAGGTCGGAATGATCGACGCGCTGAACAAGTACGGCGCGCATAACGACAACGGATAAGACCCGAAAGGAGAGACGGAAAGAGATGATAACGATAATCATAGATAGTCTGACGCCGCAAAACGCTGCTGCGCTGTTAGCGGTTCTCGACGATGCCTCGCGAGGAGAGGAAGGGTTGCAGGAGGCATTCAACGCTTGGGACGAGAGGGCGACCAACGCGGATCTGGAGAAACTGGTCGAGGACCAGAGTCGCACGATCACTAAGTTGCGCGAAGAGAACCAGCGTCTGCGACATTTCTGCGAGATTCACTCCAGTCCCGTGCCGTGGGGGAATGATCCCCATGCGTAAACTGATCACCGCACGTATCGGAATAATTCGCACCGCTCGAATCACGGGACCACTGCTGGAGCGCATTCGGGTCGCCATTGAAAACGCAGACGATGTGATCGGTGGGGTCGAGGTCGTAGCGCAACATATCCCCGTCACGTTGGACGAACGCATAAACGCAAACGAGGAGAAGCGACTCGACGTAATTACGGAGTTGAAGCAGTTGCGAAAAGAGGTTCGCGAGGCAGACAAAAACACGGGGTTCATCCCCTGAGAGGAGACAGCAGATGACGCTAGGGAAACATAATACGCGAGGGATCAGCACGGTCGGACGCACTGCGGGGACATGGCCACTGAGTGAGATGCCACGGGAGAAGCGTCGTGGAATTCCAAGCCCCGTCGAGCGTGCGCGGCGCGTACTGTGTGCATCCAGACTGGCGCGGGAGCAGAGGGATCGGCGCGACGACATCTGCACCGCAATCCACATGATGTACGTTCGTGGACACATCTGGTGGAGACCGTAACGAAGATGGGTGGCACGGGTATCGCTACGGTGCCCGTGCCCCTGCGCGGCGAAAAGTGAAAACATGAGTCAAGCGATTTTTTTCCGAACGAGTTTGTTAGCAACGCGGGTCGGGTGCGTGCCCATATCGGCCCGATCCGCGATTTCCCAAAACCCCGTTTGGTATAATGGTGGTTCACAAGAGACAAAACCAACCACGAAGGAGATACACAATGGCAACCAAGATGACCAGAACGATCGAGCGGGAGATGGACGTGCAGGTATGCGGCAAGACCGTCATCGTCGCCCTGGAGTGCGGGGGTGTGATCAGTTTCCGCGAGAAGGGCACGCTCAAAAAGAACGCGCCGTTCGTCGGACTCGGTCAGTGCATGAGACTCGCAATCGAAGAGACACGCAAGAGGAACAGACAATGAAGTTACCCAAGAGCATAGGGAAGTGAATGAGTTGGCACTATTTGCAGGAGCAGGAGGTGGACTCCTCGGAAGTTTGTTGCACGGGTGGCGAACCGTTGCCGCTGTTGAGATCGAAGATTACCCACGCAGAGTTCTATTGCAACGGCAGGCTGACGGAATCCTACCTAGATTCCCTATCTGGGACGACGTTTGCACCTTCGACGGTAACCCCTGGCGAGGAAAGGTCGATGTCGTCAGCGGAGGGTTCCCATGCACAGACATTAGCCCAGCACGTTCAAACAATAATGTCTCTGGACGCTTGGACGGACTGGACGGACGTTCTAGTGGACTTTGGCGAGAGAATCGCCGCATTATCGGAGAGGTTCGGCCTACGTTTACGTGGACCGAAAACGTACCTCTCTTACGCACTCGCGGACTTGTCACCATCCTCCAGGATCTTGGACTGTTGGGGTATAATGCGCGATGGGGAGTGCTTGAATCTCGCTGGTTCGGCGCAGATCACACCAGAGCGCGCATGTTTATTGCCGGAACCCTTGCAGACTCCGACACGACACAACTCAAAAGAGGTAGCGTGTCCTGGCGAATACAGAAGGCATACCCCGACATTGGCGGCACAAGTTGGCGGGAAGATCAACCCGTGCTGGAACGAACAGCGTATGGGGTGGCCCATCAAATGGACCGACTTGCGGCCATTGGCAATGGTCAAGACCCGCGAGTCTGTGCGCTCGCATGGGATATGCTCCGACACCCGTAAAACAACCACAAGTAACCCGCAAGAAAATGCCCGAAACAAAGGAGACGACAATGGTTGAGACACAACAAGAGTTATTGCTCAAGGCAGCGAAGGATACAGAGGTCGTGCGCGGTCGTGCGCTCGCCGAGGATCTGCTCGGAGACCTGACCACGAACGGTTGCGGACAATGGGTTACCCGTGCGGAGTTGCGTATGTTGGGCTGGAGCGAGCGGGACATCCGTCAGGCGCGCCAGTACAGCAACGGCAGGATCATCTTCGGGCAGCGAGGGTATCGCGCAGCGTGGGCAGCGGAGATCAGCGAGATCGAAGCGTGCGCCCGTGACCTGCGTGCCCGTGCCGACAAAATGATCACGGCAAGCAACGAGGTCTACTCGATGGTTCACATCCAGAAACACAATCGCGAACAGGAAACAAACAAAGGAGAGAGACAATGACGAACGAGAACGAGAACGGAAAGAGTGTCGTGCCTGTGCGGGTTCCGCAAGGCATGGAAATGGAGAGTGCGGTCCAGGCAATGGAACACCGCATCAAAGTCGTGGAGCGCGCACAGTTGCTGATCCAGCAGCGCATCAACCCCGTGACCGACATCAAGAAGTTCGGGGACAAATGGCGACGCACGATCAACTTCGCACGCAAGTGCTACCGGATCGTCGGCGGCAACCTGCTGTGGCAGCGGTTCGGGACCAACCAGTTGCCGTACCTGCGTGAGGAGCGCAGCGACGATGCGGGTGGTTACTATGCGTACACGCACGTATGCACGTGGCAACTGCCGTGGGGCGAGACGATCGAGGGGTCCAGCATGATCACGTCCCGCGAACCCTTCTTCGGCATCGAGGAGGAAAAGCCGAAGGCATTGAGTGCTGTCGATGAGCACGACATCTGTGAGATGGGCAAGAGCGAGGCAATCAAAAACGCAGTCTTCACGGGACTGGGCCTCGGCAAGGATGTCGATGCGACGGAACTCCAGCAGTACGGAGTCGATGGGTCATCGAGCACAGGTCACAACTTCGACGCAGCACGGGGTGCCCGTGGTGGCAGCGCAGCGACGGATGCCGATGATCAGGCGAAGCGTGATGCGTGCCGCAATCTCTGCCGACAGTTGATGGACGCAGGGTGGAAACCTGAGAGCGGTGCCGAGATGACAAGTCCCGAAGACGTGCTGAAGGCAGTCACTGCCAATCCCGATAAGAATTGGGACGGGTGGGGTTCCTTCAAGCCGCAGAAGTTGGGACCGCAGCTAGACCGCATCATCGAGCAGTTGACCAAGATCCTCGACGATGCGTCGGGACTGCCTGTGTAATATGGCGCAATGCGACCACGGCAAGATGAGTATATGATCTGCGTCCCACCCCTTGTGGTGCAAGGTGGGACATTTATTAGGAGAAGAATGAAGAAGCTAAACATTGATCAGGAAGGCGAAGATCAGGCGCGCCGGATGGTGACGGTATGGGTACTGACGTTGTTGGTATCATGTGCGGTAGGTATAACTTTCGCGATCATTGCTGGAGGATCATGACAATGACTGAAAACCTTCCCGACATACCCGCTGCCTGTGACGCGCACTTCGACGCGAAGCGTTCGACACGTGCGGCGCGAAGCGTCCACGCATCCAACATCGGGCACCCGTGCGAGCGGTCGCTCGTTTACGACCAGTTGCTCGTCGGCAAGAAACCGAGCGTTTACCTGCAACGGATCTTCCACGCTGGCGAACTGTATCATCGCAACATCGTTAAACTCCTGATGGAGGTTTACGAGGACACCGATGTCGAGGTGCTGCTGCAAGAGGACGAGATGCCCTCGAACCCGTATGGGATCGGCGGCAGGATTGACATCTCCATCTCGTACTACGTTGACGGCACCCGCGTTCGTGTCCCCATCGAGATCAAGTCCTGCAACCCGTTTGTCTTCGCACGGCTCAAGACGCTCGACGACATCAAGAACTCTCCGATGGTTCACACCCGCAAATGGCCCGATCAACTTTTGACCTACCTGGAGTTGAAGGACATCGACGTTGGTCTGCTGCTGTTGGTGGACAAGAGCAGTTTTGAGATCCGCACAATCGTCGTCAGGCGCAAGGGACACAAGGGGCACATCAAGGCATTGCTTTCCAAAGCAAAGCGCGTCACGGCTCTTGTGGGTGCCCTCCAGAAGCGAATCTACGCCAGTGAGTCACGGACGAAGGGACTGGAGTCGATCGAGGGTGATCTGCCAGAGAGGATCAAGTACACGCAGGCGATTTGCGGGAGGTGCGACCACAAGGACCGTTGTGTGCCCGACCTCCTGGAGAAGGGATTCATCGAGCACCGCATGTGGGATGTCGAACTCGAAGCGTGGGTCATCATGCGGGAGAAGGCGCAGGAGTCTCGCGATACGTGGGAGGAAGCAGACAAGAGGATCAAGGGACACTGCAAGAGCGTTCTCGAAGAAGCAGGCGATGAGGTCGATCACGGGGACGAGCGCGTGATCATGCTCGACGATTATTCGATCACCGTCAAGCGATCCAGCGGTGCGACCTACGACATCCCTGCCAAGATCAAGGAGAAGTACAAGCGCACGACCGAGCGGACGCTGGTCAAGATCGTGAAAAACGGCGAAGAAGACAAGGACGCTTGACTGCGGATAACAGGGTTGTGTATAACAAGAATTTCATGCGCGCATTCTGCTATGGGTCGCCTCTGCGAAAGCACGGGCAAGAGGGCATCGTGTGTCGCTCTCTAGTCTCACCCTACGGTGGGGTGCGCGCTTTACTTTAGGAGAGACGATGACGACCCGAAAGAAACCGATCAAGCGGTCGCCGCTGAAGCGCAGGAACAAGTTCGGCGCGAAACCTGTGTACGACATCGACGGGCAACGCTGCCACGACTCGCAGGGTGAGGCGAGGTACTGGGCGCACCTTGAGATGCTGGAGCGCGGCAAGGTCATCTCCGACTTGATCCATCAACCGCTAGTGCTCCTGATCGAGGACTACCCCCCGATCTCCTGGAGGCTAGACGCATCGTTCGTCGAGGAGGGGCGCGTCGTCTATGTAGACTATAAGCCGCGACCGATCACGGGGCGCGAGGTGCTACTGATTCGCCTGTGGCGGCACTTTGCCCCGTCCATCCTGCGGATCATCGCAGAACCGACACGCGGACGCTTCACGGTGCGCCGCACCATCGTTCCCAACGCATTGCAATGAGGTCTGATATTTAATAGCCCGACACAGAGACACCAACGGAGACACCCAAAATGAAAAAACAACTGCTCATGCTCGACACACGCGCATGGTTGACCGATCTCGATCTACGCGCCTGCCTCCCCGAAGACCGCTCGCACCTGCTGGACCTGATGTGCATTGCCGAGGATGGCAAGCCGAAGGGGTTCGTCACGCTCGGAAACGGTACTGCCGTGCCCGATGGACAGATCGCGAGGATGATGAACATCGACGAGGATGCCTGGATGGCCGCACGGGATCGCCTGATTGCCTCCAAGCGCATTCATCGCACGGAGAGTGGCTCGATCTACATCGCTCGCATGGTGCGGGATGCGGAGATTGCCGCCAGCGCAAAAGAGGGTGGCGCACGCGGAGGTAACCCGAACATTGTCACTGGACGCAAAGCACCACGCGCCAAAGCGATCACCCTCAAGTTCTACTTGTCCCAGTTGCCCGACTCTCTCGCAGACGATGCGGACGTGAGAGACGCGGTCGGCGAGTGGCTGGAGTACCGTGACCGCAAACGATTTGTGCTAACAACGGATGCCGTGGACCGACAGGTATCAAAGCTGCGGCACCTCAAGCCCGAACAAGCTGCGATGTGGTTACGGTGTGCCGTTGACAAGCAATGGCGCGGACTGTACCCCCCACCCGCGCAGTATATGGAGGAGATCGACGAGAAGGCGCGGAGCGAGGCGACGAAAAAGGCGAAAGAGGAACAGGTGCGAAAGCGGCGCGCACACGAACAGCGGCAGCGTGCTATCGAGGAAGCAGTGGATCAGGTCAGCGCATTACGCACAAAGTCAGACCGTGCGCGACTTTACACCAAGTTGCGTGACCAGCATGGCAAGAAGTTCGCTGATCAGGTCGCGGATCTCGTTGCGTTCCGTGCGGAGATGGCGAAGAAGCATGGAACATGAAGGGGGATGAAGTGGGGTTAGGTGGAATTCCTAGCTGCCCTTTTTTTCTTTCGTCGTTCGCTCTTCTTGGTCGCTATTGCTGCGGCACGCTCGGCACGTTTCGCTGCCTTGACTTCTCGTAGATTGCCCGTGTGATTGCCCATGCCCTACTTCTGTTTTATCCGATAATGGGGGATGGGGTAAAGCCGTCCATCTGCCTTGCCCCGTATGCGGACCATCACGGTATCGACGCGCCCGTCGTCAATCAACTTCTTGATCCGGTCGAATGCTGTTCGGCGTGCTATCCCCCACAGTTTCGCAAGTTCTCTGGTGGTCATGGCATCATTTGGCGGCTCTTCGGAAACCTGTTGGACGGCAGACTGGAACGCATCCAGCGTCTTCTTATCGAGGTTCCTGCCTAGATTATCCATGCCCCGTCTTTATCCTCTGCTTGGTTCACTTTCCAGGCACCCGTGCGCTCGTTGTAATACCCCCAGATCCAACCATTGCCCCAACGGAATTGCCCCGTCTTGTCGCCTATGTAATCCATGTGCTTAATATCCCCCAACCATCCAGGCGAATGACATATTGCCCCGTCGTCTCTGGCGGCAGTGGACATTTCGATCCGGTGGATGTGCCCGATGATACAGTTGCCGTATACCTGCGCGTGCTTGTGGCAAGCGTGCATATTGGCATGGTATCCGTGCATAGCTGCCAACCGACCCTTGCCCGTGGTGATTTCGTAGACCCCGTCACGCGCATGATATGGTAGCCACTCGGCCTTGAGTCCCTTGATCATGAAGCTGATAATATCATCAACCAGATGCTGTGCGTATTCGGATACCAGTGCGCGGGGGGAGTCGATCAGTTTCCACAGTCGCCGTTCGTGGTTGCCCATCAGCACTACGTTGGGACGCAGTTCCTCCAGAAACCGCTTCGCCGCGATCCAGTCGTCGCCGAAGGAAACCCCCTGCTCCGCTTCGCTGGCACCATGCCTGAGACAGGTCGCATCAATGAAGTCACCCAGATGGATTGTCTTGTGCGGCTTGAAGTCCTTCTTGAACTCAATGCACTTGGCAGCATTCTTCTGGTGTATGAACTGACCGTGGGTATCGGGGACAACGAGAAACCGCTTCCAGCCTTTCGGTGTAGGTCTCATTTGAAAATCCTCCATCCGGTGATAACGGAATGGGGCAGGACCGTCTTGTCGCGCTTCGTATCGTGTTCCTTGTCATACCACCCACCACTTTCGAGTACCGTGCGCTTGACACCATCCTTATCCTTTTTATTCCACTCAGCCACCACACCTATCGCCCATGCAGAAGCAAGTCCATCAGTAGGTGCCATGCTGCCCGAAACAATGTCAACCCATTCGACCCGAACAGTGTCCCCGACCTTTGGATGATTCAGTGGTTTAGCCATATCAGATAGATCGTGTTACGCCGCGAGAAGTTCATCCCTCTCGTCCTTTGCCAGTTCTCCTTCTGCGACCTTGCGACCGAGATATATCTGGTATGTAAAATCACCGTTCGTGCTCATACGTCTTGCCGCTCTTTGCCATGCGCCACCACCCATGCGGGTGAGTGCCCAGTGGTGGAGGGCGGCAATTTTTTTGTATCCGTGCGCTGCAATCACGTCACGGTAGATCGCGTCACGCTCGGCGCGTGTCAATCGTTCGGTGAAAGAACCTTCCAGCCGCCCGTACCAGTACAACCAGTCGTGGATGCGCGCAGCCCGATAGATCACCGCTTGCTGTTTACCGTTGTAGATGACTCCGTACAAGATACGGAACGGACTGGAAGGTCCATCGTCAATGAAGCAGGATGGAATGCGCTTCTCGATCTTGCGCCAGTCGAGGATTCGGATCGGATTACATATCGTCGTGCTCAAGAACTGCTCCATATAAAAATTGATCGTCAAACTGATCCCATGTCATGCGCCCAAACCCCTTGTATCCCCAGTCGGTGCCTGCCCATTGATTCTGAAACCCGAACCCACTGTCACGGGCGAGATCGTCGTACCAGCATCCAAGCACGGCATGTCCCCCTATCCCTTTCCCCGTGCGAGAGATCCTGCCAGTTATTTTATTGCAGTCGCTCCACCCCTCCGTAATGTGAAACGCACAGACCACGACGCGATGCGTGTGGATGGCAAATCGGATGTCAGCGGCGTCAACCCTCCGAAGACGCAGTGCGCGGGAATACATTCCCATCTGCGCTGCTGCCTCAAACGCTGCTTCCAGTGTGGACCCGTCACCATCCGGCCATGAATCAAGACCTGCCGACTTGATCTTGTCGTAGATAGCTTGCCCGTCAATCTGGAGCGGCAGATGTGTGGTCAACCAGTTTTGGACTTCCAGGTAACCCGCAACAGCATACCCCGTACATGAGGGATTGCTTCCCTGGTCGCTTGCGGTGAGGCAGTAGTCCCGACTGTCCAGTCGGCGCGGTGCAGTAAACTGGTCAGGGGCACAGAGACGTGGTGCCTGTAGAATCGCATTCGATCCGTCTATCCGCAGTCCTCCAGCTTTCACTGCTCACCCCACCCCCAAGCTGTCCACTCATCATCGACTCGCTCGCTTTGCAGCGTCGAACACCCTGCTGCCAATGCAATCAAGAGCACCAGAACCACGCAGGATGCGCTGAGAGCAACGATTGGTGCTGTCGGGCCATGATCGTATGACCCCGTGACCGATCGGCCCTTGTAGCGTGTTTTTTCATTCATGCAGATGTCGCCGCTGGAACTCAATTAAGCCGCGCTCTTGCCACGCTTCGCCTATGTTCCGCATTTCCAAAGACATGTGCAGCGCGTAAGGATTGTAGCGAGACCAGTTGGAAAGGTGGCAGTACGAAAAGTGGCAGAACCGACACGCGGTAAGGAGGTTGTCGGGAACATCGCCGAGATCAGGACGGAATGAAATCGGCACTAGATGATGAACGTCGTTGCGGTTTCCGTTGACGATATTCCCTTTGATGCCGCAGAACGCACAGCGAGGATGCTCCTTGATGTGATCTGCTTTTGCCCTGCGGACGGACGACGCATTGTGCTGCGATGCCTCTGCGCGTAGCATCGTTGGAGAGGGAGAGTCAAATGCCGCGTGTTCGTGCGGCAGCGATGTAGCACAACCCGAAAGCAGCGCGACGACAATCAGTATCAGTCCCGATAGTCCGATCCACTCCCCTGACCGTTCGTGTGAGATACTACGTTTCATTTACTGTACTGCGCCAGACGTATCGTCACCTACTACTACAGTCACTTCTCCCTCATTGTCATTTACCATAACAGTAACTGAACCGGAACCGGAAGCAGGCGCAGTAGAAGGAGAAGCAGGCTCTGATTTCGATGCGGTAGTAGACCCTCCAGAACTCTCCTGACCAAGAATATCAAAATCTGTCCATCCCAAAGCATCCGTACCTTCAGCAACACCTATCGCAGTAATGGCGGCAGTACCCACATTGACCAACGTGCGAGTTGTGGTCTCAACAGGTTCGGCCTTGAATGCCCTACCATAAATCTTGAGGAACGACGGCACCTTCTTCAAGTCGAGAAGATCGACACCCATACGCACCACGAACTCATCGTCCGACGCTTGCAAATCAGCTATAGCTTTGATCCGGTCCAGATTATCCGACTTGCGGTACTTGTCCAGATGCGGACCTAAAAACCAAGTATTAGCGGAGTATGAAGACGGATTAGAAAAATCATCTGAATATGTCGAAATGCCAACAACCAATACCACAAAAAATGTTGTGAATACCTTTTTCATTACTTTTGCCTTGCCTGAAATCATTTCATCATCCTTACGCGGCTTTTCGGCGCGCACTTATCGAGCATCTGGATATTGCCACTCCCCGTCTTCATTGACGAATCCAACATCCTCGGTTCGCGGTACGTCCTGGTCAGGGTGTGCTGCTTTGTAGTTTTCCCACTGCTGCTTGGCCTGCTCTCGGTGCCACTCTGCTGATCGGGATACATGCCTGCGCTCTGCGGCGTCAAGTCTTCTTGTGATGTCTGCAACATCGCTTTCGATCTTTTTTGTTGCGTGAAGTGCGCGTTCGATCCGCTCAAATCTGTGCAGGAACTTGACGACTGTAACCGTTGCAGGAACCAACCACACAAACAGAAGGACGACAATGTAAAGAGGCACAGCGATCTTCTTGTCCACGACAAGATAAGGTTCACCGTCTGCACGGGAAGGCGAATGGTCTTCTCCCGTGGGATCGGTCTGTCTCCTGCTGCGTCCCATGTCATCCGAGTCCATTCATACGGCCTTTGCATCTCTGCATCCTATGGCGCGACTACGCCAGCAGCGCAGTCACTACAATAGATATTGCCACGATAGCGGTTCCGTATATGACGAGTGTGGCTTTTGTTGACACCACACCGAACTCAAACGCTGGTTTCCAATTCATCGGTATTCCTTTGTTGTAGTATTATGGCGCGACGACGTTCTTGGTGTCGCCACCGTTCGCGGTGTAGAACTCGTAATAGCTGAGCATCTTGGTTCCGTCGCTGACTGCGATCAGCAACCGAAAGTCATTGCTACTCGCAAGCGCAGCCTGTTCCTCTGCCACTATTGCTGCGGAGACATCGGCCCACGGATTCACGTTCGTTACGCCGTACTTCGCGGCCATCGCGATGATGCTTGACGCTGCGCTGTTCTGTGCAGCAATCGACCACCCGTTTTCGGCGTACTCGATGACCTTTGCAGCGGCTACGATGTCTGCTGCGCTCATGGATGCGGCGCGCGTATCGAGTTGTGCGGGAGTTGCGCCATCGAGGTCGAGTACATAGGTGTCTCCGTCAAGATCCTGCACGGACGGCGTAGCAGCGAGCGCAGCGTTGGTGCTTACGTTGTCCATCAGGTACGAGCGGTAGACCGTTTCTGCGTCGGACAGGTTCAGATCAGTCACCCAAAAATCTGCGGCCTGCGCTGAAGCGATCAAGCCGACGAGCAATGCGATTGTTGCGAGTAGTTTCTTCATTTTCACGGCCCCAAATAATTCATTGAAAACGCAGACATGTGATGCCGCAGTTCATTTGCGCTGGAACTATCGCCACCACCTAGTCGGGTGCCCGAACTTGTAAAGAGGTTGCAGGCGCGAACGGTTGAGTTGGATGTGAGTTTCAAAACCCGCTCGTAGATTTGATCTCGCACGTCTTGTGAGTTTCCTTGGCTCCCCTGTAGATAAAAAGACGCGCCAACTGCAAACCCATTTGTCTGAAAAAATGTGTGCATTTGTTGGCTAGCAGAAAGAGCATGACCCATCCCCCAATGGACACGGGTTTCATACCTGCCGTCCTTAATCACCGTTGCAGTAAACGTCGTGGGATTGTAGATGTTCCCCAGATCATAAGTCTCCGTTTCAAATTGCAATACGTTCGTTACGTCCGAACTTTGCGATATCCAATAATTGCTATTGTATGTCGCTTCAAACTGGTAGTTGGTCAGCCATTGCGGGATGCCACCCGTTGCCGTAGCTTCCGTGAGAACAGGCGACCCATCGTTGGTCAAAGCGGTGAACGTGCCGACCGTGCCGTTGATTGTGCCAAATTCCGCAGCGTAGGCGGTCAGGCAGGAGAGCAATGCGATTGTTGCGATCAGCTTCTTCATAGTGCATCCACCTCCAACTTGTACTGCGCCCATGTATTCGTGCCGCGACTTTCCAAGATGCGGATACGGTTGTCCATCAAGAACTGCATCACATGGGCCTTGCGTTCTACCTCTGTCCAGCGTGACTCGATGTCGGATACTGCTGCGGCCCTCGCAGCTTCAGCAGCGGCAGCACCATACGCTTCAAATCCTGCGGCGTACTGCTCGCTGGTCACTTCGATCCAAACCACTCCAGCCTCTTGCTGCTTCAACGCATCGGGAATGCCGCTCGACAGAATCGGATCGTCTGTCCATATCGCAGTCGCGCCTTCAAACTCCGCAGTCGTAGAATCCACGATGAAATAGTGATTCGTTTCGTGGTCAGCTAAAGCAGGCGCGGCCATTAACAGCAGGCAAATAATGGTAGAACGAATCATGGTTGCTCCTTCGTTATCTTCACGATCATTCGGAACGGTGTATCCGAATCTGCTTGCGATACAAGTCCAGTCACAAAGTTGAACGGACTAGCATACTGATGGTAGTAGTAGATCGGATAGTTCGATATCGCCGACTCCGTATGGAACCATGCAGCAGCTAGATGCACAGACCCAGCGGAATGGCTATACTGCTGCAACTTGAAATACTTTGTTCCTCCAAATCCTCCGTCGTTTGTTGTAATAGTCCACCCACCATTGTCTATGCCAGAAGCACCATCGAGATTTGCGTCGATCCATACATTGATCCACACGCCTGTCTCTGGTGGAGTAATCGCGCCCACAACCGGATCATAGATATTATGGATGTCGCTGCGCTCACCATCTGGATTCACTAAGCCAAATGTCGAAACAGGAAAAGATGGCAAACGGTCTTTGAAATACAAACTCGCATACATATTGGTCGTTGTGTCTCCACCACCGCCCGATACATCCCACCCATTCGTCTGCGCCGATTGCAGATAGTTGCCAAGCGCAGCAGTCACACTCGATCCCGCCACGGTCACGCGCCCCGTCCAAGCGAACGATCCGAACGTAGTCAGGTCAACGAGAACGGTATTTGCATTTGATATGCTTACTGCGTCCGGCGATATGATTTCATCATAGCCCGTCGCCTGAGTGCGGAACACCTGCACAAGTTGTCCGTCGCTATCGAGATCGTGGTCAACGGTCAGGACACCTGCCGCCAGATTAGCGTGGCGAAACGTGACCGTGTACTGTGCGCTGGTCGCGCTGCCGCCACCACCACCGGAATGGTTTTGCAGTCCAACCAAGTCCCTGACCCACTTTGTCGTAGCGGCGTTGTTGTTGCTCGATGCCGCTGCGGGATTGGGCACGTTGTTCGTCAGTCCGCTTACGGTCGAGAACGTGCGCGGCCCTGCCCAGTCGCCTACGATTGCGCCAGCGGTGTCAGTAAGCTGCCGTTCATGCAACCTGATCGAGTTGGTGCCGTCCAGGTCCTTCAGAAAACCAAGCTGCGGGTCGTATGCGATCTTGTCGCTCCCGCTCTTAATCACCGACGCATGAAGCATCTTGATCGACCCCGAAACGGAATGCGTCTCGGTCCAAAGCGTGTGGTTCGTGGACGTGCCTGATTCGTAGCCCAGCGCAACGGCAGCGGCGGCAGCAATAATCGCTGCGTTCGTGGCATCGGTAAATGTTGCCTCGTTCGTGTATTCGCCCTGCGCGGATCGGTACACCAACGAATCACCATCCGACTTGGACGACTGATTGATCGTAAGTTGATTTGTCCAATGGTGCTTTGTGGCATCGTAGGTCATCACCGACCCGTCTGCTGGTTGATATTCGGGCTTGAAGCTAAACGCTTCAGCGGCGACACCGACGAAAGTTACCTTGTCCAATTCCAGAACGTGCTTGATCCGACTGTTGCCTTGCGTGGTGTCGAGCGCATAGTTTAAGCTGCCCAGCTTGACGCGGTTGGTGTTACCCAGTCGCCCAACGTCCAGCGCAATTCTATTCGCCCCATGTGCGCCACGTATGAACATGTCTGCGTCCGGTGATTCGATGTATAGCGGAGCGGTAGACGATAACAGTTCGCCCTTTCCGAGTGTGCTTTCAACAATCAACCCGTCGCCTGAGTCCGTGGCGATCCTAGCGACCACTCCATTCACTTTATTGCTTGCCCAGATTGCCGCTTTATAGGGTGCTTGCCCCGCGCCAATCTTGACGACGGTATGTTCTAATGCGGTGTGCGTGTTCTCAAATCGGGCCGCGTAATCCTCCGCGCCTCCGCTCGCAAACTCCACCAGTCGCAAGCCATTGGTGTACCTGCTGCCCGTTGCCGTTGCGCTTGTCTCGCCAACTGACTGCAAGGTCGGCGCATTGCTTACCGCGACCAGCGCATTGATGTCCGCTTCAAACGTATTACTCGCTGCATTGAGCGCGATGATGGACGTGTTGAGTGCGTTGGTTATCGACGCTGCCGCACCCTGGATCGCTGCCGTCGTTAAGCCTATCGTATTGGACCCGCTGCGGCCCGTGCCTGCGAGCGTCAGGTTCCCGCCCGATACGGCTACCCAGTTGGTATACGCCGCGCTGATGGCAGAAGAGTTAATCGTGACCGCGCCGTTGCCCGTCAGTCCGAATGAGATGTTCGTCCCTGCGCGATACGGCCCATTCGACAACGTGTTCGCGTAAATGCCGACGCTTGCCCAATCTATATTTGTCGAGGTAACAAACGCTGCCGCAGTCGTCGATGCGCCCCAGTCCCTCTCGATTGTTAGTGTCCCAAACCCGAACGCGAGGGTCTTTCCAGCCCCATCGTCGATCGCCTCAACTCGCCACCGGAAAGACCCGTTTGTGTTCAACTGCGCTGGCGTAAACGGAACGAGGATCTGCCCGTTGGTGGCGAGGAAGACGCTACCCGTGACGGTCGATGTCCACGACAGGTTGGTCGTTGAAAAGTCGAACAGCACCCGATCGACATCGGTCAGGTCTTTGGCGACGCGGTTCTCGTTGAACTTGAAGAGATATTCCCAGCTTGATAGCTGGACCGCTTTCAGTTGCGTCGGCTTTTGCTGCTGGTTGACATCAAATGTATACCTTTGCCGTGGCGCGACGGCAGCGTGCGAGATAAGCGCAACGGCAGTGCATAGTAATGAGATGTAAACGCCGATTTTCATACGAGCGCGCAAAGTGCGGTTCTTGTTGTCCTCTTTTTTCGTCGATCCTGCAACCTTCTCCTCGCTATCCTATAGCGGATCTTTGCATCTGGTGAACGTAAAGTGCAGTACGCCAGTTGCGATACCCAACTTCCTCCCGAAAAACAGCAGCGACGTTCCCGTGTGGGATTGATGCGTTCGCACACGTCCTGTGAACAACGCCCCTGCGCTAAGGGCGTCAACTACGAGATGACGGAGGGCAGGATCTGTCGCGTCAAGCCCATAATACCCCTGCGCGTTTGTTCCTCCCCCCAACGTATTCGTTGACCAATGCCCATATACGTTGGACGACAGGATCGACGGGATGCCCACAGAGTAGTTGCTCAGTGAGTTTGTGTGCGACACGAACTCCATCTGTCCCGTGCTAGACCCCAGCGTGCGCCACTGCACGCCTGTCCACGTGTACGCCGAGGAGTCGAAGTTCGTCCGGTCGTACCACTTGCCGTAATAATCTGCATTGACCACCACCCCTGTCAGGTCGGCGTTGATCACGACACCCACATCACCGTGTGCGATAGCCGTGTGCGACGTATCAATGGAGGGGATGAGCGGGGCATGATACCTCTGGTATCCGTCGAAGATGCGGAAGTTGTCCTTGCTGCCTATCGGTTGTGCGCTGGAGTTCGTTTCCCAACGCAGGTGCGAATCGAGGGAGAAATGAAACTGCCAAGCGTACTCCCAGCGTGGCACGCTCGCATCTACGTTTGTGGAGACGGCACCGACGAACGATCCATCAAACGTGCGCGACGGAAACCAGTTTGTGTAGAAGAACTGGTGCCCCTTGATCTGTTGTGTGTAACTCGTTATCCACGGGTCTTTCCTGAGTGGAACCCACCCTTCGGGTATAAAGTCACCCGACGCATTTGTAATCCACGCATCTACGAATGGTTCGGGCGTGTCGTTGCTGTTGTAAGGTTGCGATGAGTTAAATGAAAAGGGGTCGATGGTCGTATAAACGACGTTCGACACGGCATTGGACACGACCGTCTCAAGCGCACTCGCCTGCCCCACAACAGTCGTGAGTGCGTGCAGGATCTTATACCGCTCGATCAAATTGGTCTCATACAGACGGAACCCGACACCACCGTAGATGGGGATGCCGCTTGTTACATAACTGGTGAATCGGTTGGTACCGTCGCCGATGTCTAGCCTGTCGAACAGTCCTGTAGCAGTGTGATAGACGGGTCCGTTCGTCATGTGCCAGTAATCGACGAAACTCGGAACCAGGGACGTGATGGCAACGTCGAACGCATTCCACCAGTTCGTGTCTGGGGTCTGCATCGGCAGCACGTTCTGCCGCACCTCTGAGAAGTACACGGTCGCCGCTCGGATCTCATTCGTATCGAGCGAGGCATCGACAGCAGTTACCTCTCCGTCAGCCGCAGGGAAAATTTGCTCGCTATACCAGTTTCCAGTTCCCTTGAACGTGTTCGGACCATCAGCATAATATCTTTTCAATCCGCTAAAAAGCAGACCAATTACTCCGGTCGGGTAGTCCCATTCCCAGACAGGGTCGATGTTGGTGACGACGGTGTTGGCGAGAACCTGCGTCGAGAAGGTGACAAACAAATTTTGTATCCTCCACGTGTCAGCTTTCTCGAAAGATGTTAGCCCACTGGGACGGTCCTTGTTCCGAACGTCAAGCAAGACCCAGTTCGTTGACCCTGCGGTCGCTGCGACCGCGCTATTCGTGTAGTAGCCGATGTGCCCGAACAGGGAACCGATCGTGGTGGCAGGAACATTGGTGTGGTCTTCGTACCCTGCGAGCACGTAGGTGTTGTTTATACTGCTATCGGAGAACCCCGATGCGGTCAGGTTCGACCATCCTGCCCAGATGATCTTCCCCGTGTTCATCGTCTCCGTCGTCGAGTAGACGAACGCGAGTGCCGTGTTGGTGACTACAAGGTCGGTCGTGCCAGCATCCTCAAGGAAGGGAACCATCGTCGGTGGGTTGGTTCCGTTGGGCACGGCATACGTCGTCGAGATGTTGGTGAAGTGCCTGACGATCTGGGTGGAGATGTTGAGCGTGGTTGCTGACGCATACTGGATGGCACGGGCGCGCTCCTGCAACCCCTCAGTCAACTCCTGTACGTCAATCGACTGCACGTTGATGCGTGTCGAAACGTAGATCGTGGTGCCCGTGATGATCGCGCCACTGGCGACGAGCGTACCGTATCGCAGTTGCTTCCAGTTGATTGCCATTATCCGAGGATCGCGTTGAGATCCCCCACGTTAAATGGCTTTGCCTTTGTGAGCGTAATCGCGTCTGTTGCACTGCGCGTAAACTGATACAACCACTGTCGGTACGTCGTTGAATCACTTTTGAACGTGTCGCGGTCGGTATCGGCGGCAGGAATCGTGAGTGCGGTGCCATTGAACTCGACCCCGATATAGTAGTCATCGGCAGCAGCGGGTAGGGTCACGTTCTGGTCGGCGAGGTCGAAGTACCCGTTTGCACCCCACTGGACCTCGATGTTCTTGATCGTGACTACATCAGGAGGTGTCCGCGTGTATCCGAACACAAACTTGCCCCACGGCAGTCCGTCTGGTTCCATCAGCAACCCGTCCTTCGTCAACCACGATTGCCCCCCCGCTACAAACTGCGTGTTATTGACGATGTGACACAAGCGGTTGACCACTTGGACGAGCGGTTTCAGTCCCCTCCCGATGGGTCCACCCACCTTCAGTGACGGCAACAGATACGGTGTGCCGTGTACGCTCATCAGGAATTGACTTCAGCAGTGGTCGGGTCAAATGCGTAGCTTGGTTGTACCGACTGCCACGTTTGCGACTGTCGAGAGAGGTCGGCATACGGCGCGTCAACGGACATTTCGTCCTGCGTGCATACAAACGGTCGCTGCGGGTCGTCCTCGGTTGACCACCACGATGCCCAGAACTGCTTCTTCCCTGAGTACGCGGTTATGTCCTCACCGCTTTTGACTGTCCCAAGAGCAACACCCTCGAAGCTATACTGATGGTTCGCGACCAGTCGGTGCCGCTTAAACACGATTGTTTTCTGTGCGCGATCTGTTGACGCTAAAGCGGCATCGCTCTTAAAAAACCGTATCGTGGGAGTTGCTCCCGCGAACTCCCATTCACCCTCTAGATAATCGTCATCTGCCATTATGCTATCAACTCCCCTGCTCCGTGCGTGAACGACACCTCTGGATCGACCATTCTCATAAATACCGGATCGGAATAGGTTCCCGACGGTTCCTTCTTTGCGCCCGTCAACACGTCCCCGAACGCACGATTAAATATCTCGGCTAAGTCCGTAGACTGGAACTGACTTGCGCCCGTCGCGCCACCAGTCAGTCCATATTGAGCCAACCCACGCGTGCGACCTGCCTGATAAAGCGATCCGAGATTGTCAGTTCGGTAGTAACTTGTGTCGCCACGGACGTGGCGACTCATGGGATCACCTTGTGCATTGAGCGAAAAACTCTGTTCCGCGAGACCCTTCTGGAATCTTTTCCATGCTTCAGCAAATGTTTGATTGTCAACCCCTTGCGCCAGATCAAACCCAACGTCCGTCCTCCTCTTGTGAATAGCCTTCATCCGTCGCTGAATCATATTTTCTAGTATACTTTTTTCCTCGTCCGAATACCGAGGGTGGTTAGGACCACCCTCAATGCCAAGCGATTTTATCGCCTCACGTCGTCGGGCACCGGGAATCAGTTCTATTCCGGCCATAAACCCCTTCCCAATCAAGCTACCGATCTTCGGAGCCACCACCATGAATGCTTTCGCTGCTGTCATAAAGGCATCGCTGATAAACGCGCTTAAAACGTCCTTGAAGCTGGTAATCATTGCATCTCGCTGGTCTTGGTCGCCGAACCGCATAATCCTGACGACATTCTCCGCAGCGGTTGCAAAGTCCCGCAGTCGATCCGTGTATCCCTGTAATCGCCGCTCGAACCCCGCGCTCTCTGCAAGCCGTGCGATAACCTGTGACATGCGCGTAATGGCAGGCATGACCGCTACATTCACGACATCGCCCAACCGAAGGAGCACGTTGTGTGATGCCTGCAATAACTTACTCCAGCCCCTAATTTTATCTACCTTCCCAAAAGCCTTGTCTGCCTCACCCACTGAATTTGTCACGAAACCGATAGCATCGGCTGTAATGTCGGCACTCTTGCCAGTCAATGCAAGCACCGCTGGAATAGCGCGCATGTTCTGGACGAATTGCACGATCGCATCAATGTTGCCGCCTGCCGCCTCTTCGATCATGTTAAGTGCCCCGACTATTCCATGTCGCTCCAACAGCGCACCACCCGTGATCTCCATCTTTTTGTAGAGTGCGGCGAGTTCGGTGCTTGGGCGCAGCAGATTGACGATCGCCTGCCGCAGTCCGACCACTGCTTTGTCGGTCTGGATGCCCTGCTTTGCGACCGAGGCTATCGCGCCACCCAACTCCTCGAATTCGATACCTGCCTTCGCCGCGAGACCCGTCAACTGACCGATGAACTGCGATAATTCTGGGAACGTCGTCTTGCCCTTATAGACGGTCGCAAACATGATGTCAGATGCGCGCTGCACGCTCAGATTTGCTCGTCCATACGCATTGGTGACGGTCGTCAAACCGTCCACCGCAGTCTCCACATCCGTTACGCCAGCAACTGCTGCGCGGGAGGCTACCGTCAGGAATTCGATTGCGTTCTCCCGTGGTACACCTGCCGACAGGACTTGATACAGTCCCCGCGAGAGTTCGTCTTTCGTCAGTCCGAGTTCCGCACTCAACTCGCGCACATCCTTCGTAAATGCTGCGATGTCCCCCTTCTGGAGCATTGTGTGGACACGTGCCATCTGGAGCGCAAAATTCTGCGACTGCTTTACGGTCGCAACCAGACCAGCAACAATCCCGCCACCCGCGAGCATGGAGCGGACGCTGAACATGTGCTTGAACATGCCCTTGATCGCTCCGCTTGCCCCCAGCGCGAGTTTTTTGATTCGCGTAAACTGTTTGCCGACCGCATCAAAAGCCCTCTTGTATTTCGACAAGGCTTGAATTTTGATTTTAACGCTGCCTGCCATTGCCTACTTCTCTTCCTCGGTCGGTCCCCAGTCCTTCAGCAGTCGGTTGCGGAGGTCGCGCATCTGCTTAATCGCTGCGATTTTGCGCTGGGATGCTGATGTCGAATGGATCACCTTTTTTCCCGTGTTGCGTGTCATCTGCATCTGTGCGTCTGCTGCTTGGAATTGTCGCTCGACGAAGTCATCTATCATCGCTGAACACAACCCGATGTCGGCATCCCACATCCAGTATTCGGGACTGTTCCCGTATTCCCTGACCAGGAGACCGACGACCTCCCCAAACTCGCCAGATGCTCGCGTCGCCTGACACTCTGGGTCGGGGATACAAAGCTGGACGGCATCCATGAGATCGTTCGCGCTGATTTTCAGCCTGCGTCGCCACTTGTGCATCTTGCTCTCGAACGTCGTCTGGGCACTGATCGAGAGAAGTTCCTCATGGCGATCCGCGCCAAAGGTCAGCGCGAACGCGAGCGCGCACTGTCGCATGAAGTCCTCATCTTCGCCGTACCAGTCGGACGGGTAGTCATCGTACCACTGCCCGACACCAATCGTTATTGGGTACAGGGTTACGTCCCCCGCGACGACGGGCAGCGAAAGCAACCCACCCCCGTCGCGAACGTGCGACTCCGTCTGTAGCTTCGCCAGTTCGTGCGCGTTAAATAACTCGCCGAAGTCGTCGAGACAAAGGCTATGCCCCGTCTCCTCCAGAACCGTCTCCAGCATCTGCCGCGCTATCGGGTGCAACTGATTTGCGTCCACTGCTGCTGGTCTGTTTGGCGACGTACTCTTCGTACTTTTTTCGGGCGCGCTCGCAGTTTGCTTCGACTCGTTTTCTGCTTTGCTTTCGCCGTTCGTCTTGTCTGTTCGGGATTCCACTATGCGCTACCCCTTCTCTGGCTTTAATCTCTTTTATTCTCGTTGCCATGTCGTTGCTCCTGTGGCCGATGGGTTTATCACGAAGGAACTGCCTATGACAGATCGAAGTAGCGATGTGCCGTGATCGCGTAAGAGTCGGGATCGTCGATGGAATCGCTTGGTCCTTCGGAGTCAATCGTCCACCCCGTCAACGCGGCGACGGAAGGTGTGCCGATGAATTCCAGCGTCAGTTCCGCTTTCGGTGTCAGGTTACGCCCGACAAAGTGATTTCCAGCTTCGTCGATACGGTCCAGATGCTCAATCGTGCAGGTCAGCGTAGCCGTGACTGGGGTGCTGTTTGCCCCCAGTGTCATGCCTGCCCACGTCGGAACCCCGAAACCCGCGCTTGACGGAATCAAGTCGCCACTGCCGCTGGTCATGTCAGCGGAATCCTGTGACGTGTGAGCGTTCTCTGCGTGATTGTGACCCGTTATATCGACCGTGGCGTATTCCCCAGCGGAAAAGTTCACCGTTATCTGCGTGATGACCTTTGACGATTCAATTTGCCCAAACGCGGTCAAAAACGCACCAAACGCGGCCAATATGTCGGGTGACGTGGCGCAATAATGGTACGACACCTGATGCTCCGTCGTTGTGTTCAGTCCGCTCGCCTCGCACTCGACGTTGCCATCTTTGTCACGTGCCATCGCGCTTTCATGCGTTGTGATGCTGCTCGAACTCTGCTCATTAAAATCAGCATTTACCCCGAAAAGATCACTCGGTTCCCATCCTACTGTTGCGTCTGCCATTGTATCTACTCCTGTTCAGTTGTTATGCACTTGTACCAATGAGAATGATGTCGTAGGTCGCCGCTGCGCCACTGTTATTGTTTAGCACGCGGATCAGGTCGCCTGTTCCCGCCGAGACCGCAATCCCAGTGGCATCTGGTGCTGTCCAGAGAAACATGCCTCCCGCTCGGACGTAAATAAAGTCTGCCACCGCGCCGAAGACAGGAACGTGATTCGAGACACCACCGAACGACATCGTGTCGCCATTCGCTGCTGCCGCAGAAAAATAAATTGCCTTCAGCTTCGCAAACACAAGTGTCTGACCGTAAGGGTCCGTCAGTCCACCACCATTCAGATCGAGCGATTCGCCCGTGCTCGCGGCGAGCGTGCGCTGGTCTACAAACGCGAGATCCGCTTGATTTGCTCCTGTTCCCGCTGCGATCGTCCACGAATTTGTATTTGCTCCAGCCAATAGCTTGATGCTGCCCGTGCTCAACTCCAGCGTGTTAGTCAGTTGCGCTGAAACTTGTGCCCCGATGTCGCCTGTCAATGTTACTGCCATAATCTACTGCTCCACGTTATTGAAAACACAGTCCATTTGAACCTCAAGTCGCCACGCTTCAATGGCACCACCTTCTCTGCCCGTTTCCCTGTCCAGTTCGATCTCTTCAAACGTCGGCATACTCATCCATCTGAAACTCTGGACGTTGATCAGTTTGTCGTCGGTGTCTGCGCTGGCAGGTGTAGCTGTCAGGATAATGCCTGCCATGCGCTGCAAGAACTTGCGCGACGTGCTCAGTCCGATGAACTGAACACCCATTGCCCAGCAGTTGTTGGGTGCCTGATTCGGGCGCACATGAACGCTTGTGCGGTCCCCGTCGCCAGACATACGCAATGCCCACATCCTGTCCTCAGAGTCGTCTGGTGCCTGCTGGTCCGTGACCTTGAGTCGGCGATTGAAGCGACCGATGAACGCATCGACACCCTCCTCGCCACCTATCTTGTCCAGCAGGTAGTCGAAGAGACGACGCTCGATCGTCTCTAGCGTTGTACCGAGATCGGGCCAAGTGCTTGCCATTACTTGATCACCTTTGCGCTCTTGAGACGCTGCTTGTTTGCGCGCTCGATTATTTGATGGGCACGCTTCTTGACGTGCTTGTCGAGATCTCGCTGCCGTGTTCGTGCTGCGGCAACGCGGTCGGTCATAAGAAGTTTTGTCGCCGCATAGCGCACACGGTTGATAGCCTGCAATGCTCCCCTGCCATCATTCGGGTTAATGCGTCCCCACCCGTCGCCCGTTGACGCGAGCATGTTTTTGCGGACCCACTTTGGTATTCTGGGTTGCGCCCCTGACCGCTTGCAGAACACCAGATACCCTCGCGTAAACCCTGCCTTCAGCCTGCCGACACGCTCGATGGTTTTGGCTACATAGGCGCGCTTCGCAGACTTCGACACATGGACCTTGTTGACGATCGTGTGCCCCCCTATTTTCTCACGTGGGATGCCCTTGACCCGACCGTCTTCCGGTCTGCGCCGATCCTGGTGGAGTTCGGGCAAAACGCCGAGACCTGTTGGCGAGTACATGGGTGGCTCAATGTGGTATACCTTCCCAGTCGAACGATTTTCTACGCGGTACAAGATGCCGCCCGAACTCGGTCGGACCTCGTCGAATGAGTACGCGGACTCATTTACCCCAACCGCAATCTTGTTGATGTCCAGCACGACCCGTCGCTCGCCCAACTTTTTGCCCGACTTGTCAGCCAACTTGATATTCTTGTCGCTGAACATGTCTGCCCTCTGTTTGCGCGGCTGACTGCGGCGCACCATGTCAGCACAATAAAGGCGCATTTGGTCGTAGCAGATGAATGCGAGGTTGACACCCAGTGCTTTCGCGACGAGACCCATTTCGCGCTTCAGCTTGGCAGGATCAAAGTCTGGCTGGATCGCGATCATGTCTCTCTTTGCAGACGCAGAATCGTGACTGCGTGCCTCGTTGTGTCCACCTCTGTGACATAGTAGACAACCGTGCCATGCTTGACTGCATCCCGCACGGCAGGCACTCCGTTCGTGAACCTGCTGGTCTTGGTGGTGAACAGACCATCGGACTCCTCGAAAACGAATGAGTCCTCGGACGCATCGCGCAGGGAGACTCCCGACAGCAACCCGACGACAGAGTCCCCCGTCTTGACGACGGTGATTGTCTGCTTCAGATCATCAGCATGGGCATCCTCGACGAAGTCGATTGCGTCTGACATTAAGTCGGTGATGCTCATGGTTGATATTAGAAGGGCGAGCAGACGTGCTCACACGTGCTGCTCGCCCAGATGTGCGTGCGGAGAAGCGCGAGTGTTACGGACCCGTAGTGGTGTTCGACTTCAGCAATCCATTCACAAACACCGAGATGTTCGTTTGAGCAACAGTCCGACCCAGATTCGTGATCGTAACCGTGGTCTGACCGTCAGGTCGAAGACTCGCGTTCAGATCAATCTCGATGATGCCCTGCGTCGTAGCTGGAGACGCATTGCTCGACACGGCAAGTCCGATGAACTTGTCCGCAGTAGCGGTGGCAGTCACCGATGTCGAGGTTGCATCCCAGTACATGCGCGTACCGAGCACGGTCGTCTCGTTGGTGAAATGCCGCAGCGCATAAACGCCAGACACCGACACCACTCCCTGCGTGTTCGCGCCGATTTGACTCAACGCGACTCCGTAGCGATCGCCGAGATCGACGACATCACCAACCGCATAAGCGGTCGCCGACTTGTACCAAACCTGTCCCGCGCCGCGCACGAAGTTCATCGCAGCGAACGAAGACACCGACACCAGAGCAGCAGCGAGAAGCACGACTCCGATTTTCAATTTCATCTGTTTCATATTCTTGGTTCCTCTTTTTGTGTTTCGATGTGCGAATGATCGTCGTCCGATCAGTGGCGCGACCTACCGCGATTGGCAGGTCGCGCCCAGATCGTTTAGGAGACGGCAACCTCCTTGACTGCGCCACGGAAGTCGATGGCGGCAGCACCACAGTCGTGGCGAACCTTCCATACGCGACCGTCAGCAGCGGTGCCGTTGTTCTCGACCTCTTCCATGAACGGAGTCTGGTTGCCGCCGAGGAATGCGACCTCGATGACTGGGGCGACCAGTGTGCTCGCGAACAGGTAGTAACCCGTGGTCGAGTTGCCCGTGATGTTCGAGTCTTCGAGGGAAGGCTCGAAATGAGGCTTAACGATGTTCTGCAAGGGGTTAACCCCTTCAACACCCGTACCGTAACCAGTTTCGCCCAGTACGGCGCGGACCCACTCCCACCCTGTCGAGGGGAAGAGACCAACGACGGGAGACAGGCGCAGGTTCATCTGCTCACCCGTCACATCACCGTGCTGGTACGCGGTCTGCTGCATCATAATCGTGACGAGGTTGGCAATGCCTGCCCGTGCCTTTTCGATGGATGTCAGGGCGTAGGCACTCTCGTCGTCACTGATGTTGGAGTTGCCTGACGAGAACAACGCATTACCGTTCGTCATCGTCGGGTTCGAGAGCAGGACCGTGACCGCGAGGTCATTCGGTAGCCGACCAGCGGCATGACCGAGTTTCATCGGGATCGTGGTGAACGCATCGAGATCGTCGTTTACGATCGCCTGCCGAGACAGGTTGAATGCGTTACCATAGGTCACGACGGCAAGGGTCTCTTGCTCTTCCGCGATCTTGGTCGTCGGGTAGGTGCCGAACTCAGGAATCTCCACCAATTTGCCCACTTCGGACATCTTGATGCGCTTCTGATTCTTGAAGTCGTTGGCGTTACCGATCTTGCACCACTCCTGGTACGTCGGGTTCGCCAGATCAGCACCCATGAGCATAGCCTTATTCGCCGTATCCGCGAGGATCAGCGGGAAGTCGCTCGTACCGATCGTGATTGACTCAGCGGCGCGTGTTCCCAGATCCCACGAACTGACCGCATCACCACGGAGCGCGAGCGATACGATCTGCTCACGGTTGCCCTGCTGGAACGGGATACCAGCAATCTTGAGGCACTCTTCGGCGAGACGGACGAGCGAGAGACCACCAACGGAACCCTGCGCCTCGCGCCGATCCTCGTCGCTGATGTCCTTGTGCCCTGCGCGAAGGCGCATGGCCGTGCTCGCTTGACGAGCGAACTTGTCGCGCTGGTCGGAACCGAACTCGACACGGTCGGAACCATGCGTCGGAACGCTTTGCAAGCGGGACTCGGCAACGTCAAGCAAGTGACCACGCACCTGATCGACCGTCGCTTCACTGTTAACAAAATCGGCAACGTCAGTATTGAACCGTGCGCCCAATGCGTTGATCTCGCTGCAGCGAACCCGCTCGGCGACAATCAGTCGCGACGCGATCTGTTCCGGCGTTTCGGTCGTCTGTGCAGTGAGTTCTGGGGCGGGAGCAGCGGCACGCGGGACGGATTCGACTTCCGTGCGGGTCACTGGTTCGTCTGCGACAATTTCCGCGATCGGAGCGTCGCCACTTGTCAGTGCTGCGACTTCGCGCTCATCGACCTCGATGATGTCGCCTGCATTGTACTGACGGACACCCATAAGGTGATCGAGCAGCAAGCGTAGTTTCTTCTTCATCGTTGTATTTCCTCGTCTTTGTTGTGTTCTGTTTACGCCGACACTTGGGTCGGCAGGTATCGGCGTTAGCGATGCTTCGAGTATGTCCGTATCGAGTCCAATCCAGGCTGGGCCAGAGATACGGTCGTTAAATTTAATGGACTCATCTTCGAGCCACAACCAGCGTCGGGTGAGGAATCCACCGGATACTCCTCGCAGGGTCTTATCGACAAGAACTTCATGCTTTGCTGTTTGCGCTTCGGGTGTTGTCCCAAATCTGATGAGAGCTTTAGTCTTTCTCGTCTCTTCGTCAAGCCAGACGCGCTCTGGGACCGCTACTATCTGGCGCGGGTCGTGGTTCTTGAGAATAGCACCCACCTCCATCAGTCGATTGAGTCGCATGTCACGCGGATCATGGGAGATGATTTCACGCTCGCCGAAAGCGTCTATCACTGGGTATTCGCTGGTGATCGAAATCTCCACCAAGTCGTCTCCGTCGTTCTCGACAGCACGTGCATCGGCGTTGATGTGAACGTCCAGCCTGTCGGGATTGGGATCGACGAACTCGCGGATGCCGTCTTCACGGGTATCCTGCTCCACCAGTCGTCCGCGCCACTCCTCGGCTACACGCTGCGCGTGCGATTGTGCCGTGCGAGATCCGGTTCCATCACGCTGCACGAATGAGGTCTGCAAGGGGTTGTGTTCGCTCATGTGTCATCTCCCTGTGTTGACGTTGCTGGTTGCATCTCTGCCTCCACCGCTGGGTCATCGTCTGACTCACCAAGTTTAGCAAGTGCATCTTCGGTTCCGTCGAGTTCGTTCGGCAGACCAGCGTCCTGTTTCATCTTTTCAATTCTTGCGCGTTTCGAGATTTGCATCTTCGCGTCGTAACCGAGCGCGGAGGCTTCATCGTCAAGCGTCGTGATGCCGCTTTTCATCGACTTCTCGCTTGCGTTCACCTGTTGCAACGGGTTGATGCCGCGATCCCATCCGGCAGGCATCCATGTGTGCCTGCGCCACCGACGAGGGTTCACCTCGTAATCGACCACATTCACTGTTATTGCCCCACTCATTACTCCCGCATCGAACCAGTTGCGGAAAATTGCAGAGAGTGCCTTCTTCGCGAAGTGCTTCATCAGGGGTCGATACCCTTGAAAGTCATGGTTCTCCTGCTGTCTGCCGCCAGCAAAGGTCGTGTCGCTTGTGTCACGGGTCAGTCCGATATACGACATCCCCCCTTCATAGCCCGATCCAATAGCCTGCAAGTTAGATCCGAGAAACATTTTGTATGCAGACTCAGGTGTGGTCTTTTCGATGACGTGCGCCTTAAACCCGTCAGGCACCTTGAGGATCGCACCCGTGGCGAGGTTTGTTATTCGATTGCCATTGGCATCCGTGGGAAACCCCTCTGCGGTCGTAGGGGTATCTGCCGCTCCACCGTCGAACCCGTCTCCAGCCTCGTCGCCCATGCCTTCCAGCATGACCGAGAAGAATGCCGCGATCTTGTTACGGATCAACTGGGCATCGTTGTACTGCTCGACCTGATAGAGTTTGTCGGCGACTGGTGTGACAAACGGGATGCCGCGCACCTGGAACGGGAACCGCTTTTTGAACAGGTGGATGACGTTCTCGGCAGGAATGCGCCGCGACTCTACGCGAGAAGGTCGGCGCGGGTCGAGTACATCGGTCGTGTGCATCCAGTAGGCGACGGGTTTCCACGTTGTCGCGTTAAGTTCGATGCCCATGATAACGGGGTTGCCATTATACTCCGTGCGGTTGTAATCGACGAAGTCGGCATCGACAACCTGCATCGCGAATGGGACGACATCGACCGCACGCGAGACTTGGTGAACGATAAAAACCTCACCGTCCTCGACCCAGCGGCGAAACATGAGGGGTTGCATCTCCCAGAACTCGTCGGGCGACCCGTCGCTGCTAGTGAGCGTCACCTGTTCGCTCCACTCGCGAAACAAGTCTTCCACGAAGTCGTTGAACTCATCGCGTGGTTTGGCGACCGTAGTGCCATCTGCCTGACGCTCGAAGCGTCGTGCCTCCATGTGCAAATCAAACCCTGTGCCAACACAAAAATTAACGAGCGTATTGACAGCACTCGATCCGTAGGGATTGTTTGCGGCCAACCAGCGTGAACGCGCACGCAACTTGCGTAGTTCGCGCACCAGGATCACATTGATGTCTTCGAGGGATGTGTTCCAGTTGAAGTTGAGTCGGTTGCTTTCCGCGCTCTTGAAGGCAGCACGGTTCATTCGCTCAATGAACTCAAACGCTTCACTGCGCTCGCTTTGTGACTTTGCCTCGAAGTGCAGTTGGTGCCCGTTCGGGCCGTACAGCAATGTTTCTTCAGTCGCACTCATGCGTTTATGAACCGGACCAGCGAATATGCACGCGAGTTGGGTGTCAACGAGGCAATTTGCTGGCGCACATACTTCAGCACCTCTAACTGCTCCGACAGTGAACGATAGCTAACAGTGATGTTAGACAACGAGTGCGACCCGATGTTTACACCCTTCTGCCAGTCGGTGACGATCTTCGTTTCGAGCGTCTCCCAGTCAGTCTTGCTGAGTGCCATCTTGCGACGATGCCGTATCTGGCAACCGTGCGTCAAGCGGGGGTCCGCTAATGACTAGCGAGACCAGCGATCGAGTCCACGTGGTGCGGAAGATCAACGACCGATACCCGCTCATGCCGCTCATGCGTCATGCCGCACCTGTCGCAGCGGCGCACACGCTTGATTGTCTTCTCGTCGTAGTGCTCGGTCTTGTAGACCTTCACTCGATTGCTGCCGCAGTCTGGGCAGGGGTTCTTGTTCTCGTCCAGGACTGTGGGCCATCGTGGATACGCCTTCTGCCCGTTCGTGGGCACTTCCTTCCTGTCGGTTGTCATGCGGAGGCAGGGGTCTTCGCCTTGACCGTGATGCCATCGGCAGCAAATGTGATCGTGACCGCTTGCCCCACGACTGCCTGCGGCAACGGCATTTTCAGCGCGCCCAGCGACGGATTGTCCATGCTATGCACCGTGGCGACACGTGTCCGCTGGTCACCCGTTCCGACGTTCGCGACGCTTGTCACCCGTCCGTTCAGCGTCTTCGACGCGGGACGTTTTTTCGCTGCGGGTGGCGGCTCCGTGGATGGTGTTGTCGGTGTTTCCTTTTTGCCCGTAGCTTTCTTTTCGTCCGTAGCTTTCTTTTTGTCCTTCTTCGGTGGCATGAGTTTTTCCTTTGTTATGTCAGGGACACAGATTCGGGATCGACAGAAAGGTCGTCCATTATGCCGATGCCTGCTGCCTGTGCCTCTGGGGTTTCCTCGGTTGAGGGAGTATCGTTTCCTGCTTTTTCCTGCAAATCAAGTTCGCGGCGTTTCGTGGTCATCCGGTCCAGCTTCATCAGGGTGTTCTGGGCGAGATGTCGTGCGGCGAATGAATACTGCCCACAGTCGAAGTCGTCCTGCGGTCGGCGCACGACCTCCCAGTACAACTCGGTCTTGCCGTATTTGTCTGGTTTCGTTTCCTTGAGCACCTCGCCAGTCATCTGCTTCATAAACTCACTGTCGATCCCCTTGTGAAAGAATATCCCTACCTCGCCGCTTGAGTTGATCGCAGAACTGAGTTGGTCCTTAAAAAAGTGCGGGTGGATATGGAAGAGGGTCAGTGAACGCTTCCCGCCGAATAGTTTCCCGTTCGGAAAACTCTCGATGCGAGACGGAGCGACGGGTTTCGTCTGCCGTGTCTTACTGCCCTTCTCACCCTTGATCGGCATGATGTATGGATGCCTGAGAGCGTACTCGTATGCCTTCATCGTGTCATATCCAGTGTCAAGCAGCACTTTCGTCACGAACAGTTCGCGACCAGCGTCGTCGATGTAGCTTCGCTGCATAAGTTGCTCGTCGATGTCGTCTATCACCGCGAGGTATCCGTTGTCGATAAGGTAGTGCGCCCGAAGCGTCAATGCGTAGACGTGGAAGACCAGATGCGACTGCTGTATATCTGTTGTGCCCAACAATACGCAGTCGTCGGAAGTAGGCACAACCCCCTGCGCGTAGACGTGCTTGGTCTGTCTGTCCCTGATCGCTGCGAGCGAAATCTCTTTCTTCGGTGGTTCTCGCCACCAGTCCCCGCAAGTCGAGTTGACAAAGTTTTGAAGTCGGGACGGATCGTCCTTCGACTGCAAGAAGTTCTGCACGACCTGTGCGATCGTCACCCACTTGGCATACCATGACGGCAGCTTGAAGGTCGCGTGTTTCGGGTCTATTGTCTTTGCCTCGGCAACCCACTTGCCGTCGTCAACCATTCTTTCCTTGTCGTCGTCGTTGAGTTTCTTGTTGCACGACGGGCACTCGATAAAGGCATCGCGAGCGATCTCATCGACCCGCTTGCTCTTGACTTTGGTGTTGAACTTGAAGTCACGCTTGAAGTCGATCACAAACGGTTTGCCGCAGCGAGCACACGGCACATTGTACTGGCGACGGTCCCCTTCGAGGTAACTCTGCGAGATATGTCCGTGCTCCGCAACGGGGGTGGAGGTTTCGAGCACCTTCATAAAGTCCTCGAACGTCTTCGCTCGCTCCAGGGCCAACCAGACGGCACCCGCTTCATCCTTCACGTTGACAGGATACTTTTCGGTCTCATCCAGAAGTAGATAGCGCGATGCTCGCGACGCAAGGTTTGCTGGAGAGTTCGCGCCGATCCAGTTGACTGCACAACGGCGCAGGATGTACTCGCTTTTCTTGAAGTCGTCGGGGTCGGTTGTCAACTGCGCTGCCACGGTCGGCGAGTCCTCGATAAGCGGCATCATGTTCTGTTGGCTTTTTGAGCGTGCTATGTCGGCATTCGGCATGACGATCAGGACTGGATCAGGATCTTGGGATATGCAATAGCACACCCAGCAGTACCCAAGCAGGGTCAGACCAAGCTGGGCACCCTTGACGACTGTCACCCGTGTGAGTGACGGGTCTTCCAGGGCATCGAAGATGCCGCGTGCGTAAGGCACCATGTCGGTGCGGTAGTAACCGTATGATCCGCGTGCCACTGGTTGCCGCAGGGAGAGCACGATGTTCTGCTCAACCCACTCCCAGAGGGGCAATCTCGGCGGCTGGATGTACGGGGTCTCTATGTTGATGCTGATCATCGCACCCCGCTGATCAGGCCAAGTTTCGTCAGCAGCGTCTTCGTGTACCTCTGACCGCAGTCGATGCAGTGCATGTTCAGCTTGTCCAGTCCCATGAGTGTTCCATTCTTGCACCTCGGACAATCGGGAGCACCAGCGAGACCCACCCCCTCCGTCGCAATCAGATGCCCCGTGCTCGCGCTCAAGTCGCTTCCCTTGTGTCTAGCCTTAGATGGTTTACGCAACATCACCCTGCCTCCTTCAGTGTCCGCAATGCGCCGACAATGTGTCGCAGCACCCTGTCAACCTCGATGTCGATGACCTTGACGCATTCTGCTTTGGATCGCTTCGATGCCACGGCAGGCCCAAGTCGCTTTGCAAAAGATCGGAGTTCCCCCTCAACGGCACCGTGGGCAAGCATGTAGATCCGTTCAGCCTCCTTGAGGGAAACGACCTCGCCACGCTGCTTTTCGATGAGCGCGGAGTCTTTCTCGACTCGGCGCAGGGTGTCCATTGCCTTCTCCCACGTCCTGTACATTGATGCGGCACGGGCATCATCCTGCTGGTTGACTGCCTTGACCCATTCGTTGTGGACGAACCTTTCTGCCGTGCGACACCTTTCGAGTGCCATAGACCAAGTGTGGGGCGACTCGGTTGGTTTCGTGGGAACGGGATCAGGTTTTCCCTCACTCTCCTTCTTGCTTCCAATATGGGCAAGTTTTGCAGAATCCGCTCGGACGTTCTCGGCGTACCACTTCCGCACCGCATCGAGATCAAACAGGTTCTTGTGGTGCCCCGCGTGCGGTTTTCGCGCCGCGACAGGCAGTCCCCTCTTGATATGTCGCGATAGGGTGCTTTTTGTCTTAATCCCAAGAGCGTCGAGAACGGCCCTAGAATCGACGAGGTCTTCTTTTTTTTCCATGCCATGCCATCTATCACGTGCAGGGTGTTCGACGAATTAGTTTTTAATAAATCACTGCAACAGTCTTAGCGTGTCAATCGCGAGGTCGCACTCGATCTTCGTCCCAGACGCACCAAATATCTTCTTCACCTCGTTCATCTGCTCATCGTTTCGGCACAGGATGCGAAACGCCTTTACATCGGGTTCCTCGTCCTCTGGGTCTGGTGGTGGTGGTGGAGAGGTGCTCGCCATGAGAGCGTGGAGGGTTTCAGTATCGAATCCAGTAAGCTGGAGATCGACCGCGCCCGTGTCCACCAACTCGATCATATCCTTTGCCAGGGTCAGGTCCAGTGATGACAATTCTGCTATCTGGTTGTCGGCGAGAACATCGGCAAACTCTAGTTCGTCGCTGGCGTAATCTTGCCTATCGACTGGAACCTCGCTCCACTTCATGTGCTTCGCCGCGAGAAGACGACCGTGCCCCTTTGTCATCAATCCGCTTCGAGTGGACACCACAATCGGCATTCGCCATCCCGTGACGCTAATGATCTTCGCGAGCAACTCGATCTGATCCTGCGGGTGCATATTCGGGTTGTTCGGTCGCGGCTTGAGCGAGTTTGTCTGGACGATCTCGTCGTGCGCGCAGTGGACATCTATGCCGTCTTTGGTGGTCATGCTACGCGCCTGTGCTCCGCTATTTCCATCGGGCAGTCGCGCAGCATCCACTCGCGGTAGGTCGCTCGGTCCAACCGATACCACCCTCCCCCGCTCGTAGCGTTGTAGATCCAGAACCTGTTGCCGATACTAACGTCCATTGCGGCGAGTTGATTTGTCGGTGGACCTCCTTCCAACTCGAACACCACGATCCACAACGGGACTTCGAGTGCCCCCGCTACGTAGTGCAGGTGCTGTCCCTGCGGAGAGTCTACGTTGTATCGGGCGACGACCTTTGGCAGGTATGCCTGTGGGCAAATCACAGTGTGGTCGGGTCGGGTCAGTTCCATCACGGCAATAGGGTACATCTTCCTCGTC
>Ga0315336_1001850_pt1 | contig 36510 bp, 21 predicted proteins | sample ASW5metaG_FD_204512 | JGI IMG/M metagenome (GOLD analysis project Ga0315336, IMG submission 204512) | Ammonia-oxidizing marine archaeal communities from Monterey Bay, California, United States - ASW #5 | ecosystem: Environmental > Aquatic > Marine > Intertidal zone | place: USA: California... | reverse complement strand
ATAGGCCTTTACGCTTTGGCTTTTCGAGCGATGGATTGCAAGGGCGACCGCCCAGACTCCTGTGTCATATGCCAGATGCCGATAGTACTTTTTCAGTTCCGGCTGCTGTTTTCCGAGCTTCTCGACATCTTCAAAGTCTTTCATCGTGGCATTGTCACCGACTGACTGAACCATTCAAACGAGGGTGAGAACAGCGCTCCTGCGGTGGCAGCGACGCGCTGTAGCCAAACATGGGCGATGTTGATCAAGCGGGTTTATGAAGTAGACCCATTGTCTTGTCCGCAGTGCGGCGCCCCGATGAAGGTCGTGGCGTTCATCGAACCGCGGGCACCAGAGCGGAGCAATGGTCGGGGCGAGGTCATCGAAGAGCTTCTGAGACACTGCGGCCTGTGGTAGGCATCGGCACCGAGGGCGCCACCTGACGTGGAGGATTTGGTCCTTGATCTGGATGCCGCCTACTCGGACAGCTCCATCGGCTCTCCGGACCAAGCCGACCAGTCCCAGGAACTGACCTACGTCGACATCGACACGTTCCTGGCCACCTTCTAAAGACCGGCAACGGCCGTTTGAACAGCCAGTCTGCACCGATGGAAGTTTGGGGCGATATTTGCTCGCCCAATGGGGGCGGATCGCAGTAATTCGCGGCAGCGGCCATGCCTCGTTCGATACCTCCGCCCCCCAACGCGGCACAAAAGCAGGGGCCCCTGCTTCCTCCTTGTTGCTCGCGGAAATCAAATTTCCTATCATTTACACTCGGCTACGCCAGGATCTCGTCTACGACACGACCATGCACATCGGTCAGGCGAAACTCGCGACCTTGGAACCGGTACGTTAGCTTGGTGTGGTCCAATCCCAAGCAATGCAGAATTGTGGCTTGCAAGTCGTGGACATGAACGACACCTTCTTCGACTCCCATGCCTAGTTCATCAGTCCGCCCGTAAGTCATCCCGGGGCGAATACCCGCCCCGGCCATCCACATGGTGTAGGCTTCGATGTGATGGTCACGGCCAATCGTACTGCGGACCTCTCCCATGGGCGTGCGACCGAATTCGCCACCCCACACAACTAACGTTTGATCAAGCAGACCGCGCTGTTTGAGATCTTTGATCAATGCCGCAATCGGTTGGTCGATTTGCTGACAGCGGATCGGCAAGTCGGTGTTGATGTCTTCTTTGCCACCGTGATGATCCCAAGTGGTGTGGTAGAGCTGGACAAAGCGGACACCCCGCTCTACCAAGCGACGGGCGAGCAAACAATTGGCACCAAACGATGGTTTCGCTTTCTCGACGGCATAAGCATCCAAGGTAGCTTGTGTTTCATTCTCGATATTCATCAACTCGGGAGCGCTGGTCTGCATCCGATAAGCCATCTCGTAGGCGGCAATCCTGGTGAGGATTTCGGCATCTCCCACGCGATCAAAGTGCATTGCGTTCATGTCGTGCAGTGCCGAGATGAATTGCCCCTGCGCGTCGCGGCCAATTCCCACCGGAGGCTCCAGGTTGAGGATCGGCGTTTTTCCCTTGCGGAACGCAACGCCTTGATAAGTGGTTGGCAAAAAACCACTTGACCACAACTGGGCGCCGTTGCGCGGGCCACGCGGGCCGGACTGCAACACAACAAAACCTGGCAAGTCGTTTGCCGTGCTGCCAATTCCATACGTAAGCCAGGAACCCATGCTGGGCCGGCCCATCTGGGGGGAGCCCGTGTTCAAAAAGATCTTGGCCGGACCATGATTGAAGATGTCGGTCTGCACACCCTGAAGAATACATATATCGTCGACAATCTGGCGATGGTGTGGCAACAGATCGGAAAGCCAGGTTGAGCTCTCGCCGTGCCGGGAAAACTTGCGCCGTGGACCCAGCATTTTTTCCTCGCCCTTTAAAAAAGCAAACCGTTTGCCTTCCAAAATGTGCGGGGGGGGACTTTCTCCGTCGAGTTCGGCCAGTTTTGGCTTGTGGCTGAACATTTCCAGTTGACTCGGTCCACCGGCCATGAACAGAAAAATGACCGACTTGGCTCGCCCGGGATAATGCCCCGGTTTTTCCGCTAAAGGATTCACGGTGGCTGGGGAAGTACCGGCAGACTCCCGTAGCGACAGTGCAGACAAAGCCATCGCTCCCAAGCCGATTCCGCATTGCGAAAAAAAGTAGCGGCGAGTGGCATCAAGCAAGGGACGGTCGGAATTCAAGTCGTTGTTATTCACGGGTAACAAATTCATCCAAATTCATGAGCAGACGGCTGACGGTAACCCAGGCGGCAGTGTCGGTGATCGACGTATCGGTCGGAACGCCTTGGGGTATGAGTTGCTCGGCGGCAGACGTGTTGGTCTCGTAGTTCACCCGCTGCTCACGATAAAAATCAAGCAAATGAGCCAGCTCCAAGGGATTTGGATCTCGACCCATACAGATACGAAACGCACCCGACATTCGTAGGATGTCATCCTGAGGTAATTCAGCCACAATCCGCGCAGCCAGGCCCCGAAACAGCTCAATCATCGCTGGTGCGTTTGACAATGACAGCGACTGTAATGGCGTATTGGAACGGCTACGTCGGGTACAGGCATTGTCCCGATCCGGTCCGTCAAATGTTGAAAGCATCGGATGCACGTCAGATCGGTAGATGGCCGTGTAGAGACCGCGCCGATACCGGTCGGCCCCTTCACTGGTCGGCCAGTCATGCTTTTGGTTGACGTTCCCGGCCACATCCTGCTGCATCGCATTGAGTGAAATTGGCGGAAAGACAACGGGGCCACCGATCTTGCGACTCAAAAGACCGCTCGTGGCCAGCGCCAGATCGCGAATCACTTCTGCCTCAACCCGGTGGCGAGACTGCCGGGCCAACAACCGGTTGCGCGGGTCTTGGTCGACCAAATCGGGACGAAACTGGGAGGATTGCCGGTAGGTGGCACTGGTAACAATAAGTCGATGAAGGTGTTTCAGTCGCCATCCACTCTCAATCAATTCGCGCGCCAACCAGTCGAGCAGTTCAGGATGAGTCGGTAACGAACCTTGACGACCAAAATCGTTTTCGGTTTCCACCAGGCCGCGCCCGAAAAAATGCTGCCAGGCGCGGTTAACTGTCACGCGGGCTGTGAGCGGGTTGTCTTCGTGCATGAGCCACCGCGCAAAATCAAGTCGACTGGCTGGCCTATTTGCCGGAGATTCAAACGGATGAAGCCGGGCCGGGGTCACCGGCATCACCTTGTCACCCAAACTGAGAAAATCGCCACGAACTTGAATAAATGTCTCGCGTGGGAGATCTGTCTCATCGAAGACCAGCGTCGTGGGAAAAGACTCCTGCAGCTCTTTACGCAACTTCGTTAACTTCTCGAGCCGGGCTGTCACATCAGGTGGCCGGTCCGACTGATCGACTTCAGCCAACTGGGCTTCGCACTCCGCAATTTCCCCATCGAGTTTAACAAGTTCCCGGATCTGGGATTCCGACGGAAGTGCTTTCTGGGTTTCTGACGCACTGTTGAAAAAAGCGAACAGCTGGTAATACTCCCGCTGCGAGAGCGGATCGTACTTGTGAGTGTGGCATTGCGCGCAGGTGACCGTCAGGCCAAGCCACACGGTGCCGGTTGTGTCGACCCGATTCTTGACCCGTTCCACACGGTACTGCTCCGGATCACTGCCCCCCTCATATTGGTGTGGTGTGTTGCGATGGAATCCGCTTGCCACAAGCTGAGAGCGACCGGCGCCCGGCAGCATATCTCCTGCCAACTGCTCGATCGTAAACTGATCGAAAGGCATGTCGTCATTCAGCGCGGTGATGACCCAATCGCGATACGGCCACATCGAGCGGGGGTGGTCATTGGCGTAGCCACTTGAATCGGCATAACGAGCCAAATCGAGCCACCGTCTTGCCATCCTTTCTCCATAGTGGGGACTGGCAAGCAGGCGATCGACCACGCGCTCATACGCGCCGGTAGCTGTGTCGCCCAGATAGGCCTCCATCTCCGAGAGCGTAGGCGGCAATCCCGTCAGGTCGAGTGAAGCACGACGCAGCAACGTGTGTCGTTCGGCTGCAATGGAAGGCGGAATGCCTGCGGCTTCCAGACGTGCCAAAACAAAATCATCGATGGAATGGATCGGCCAGGATGCGTTCTGCACGTTTGGCAGCGGAGGACGATTCGGTGGAATGAACGACCAATGTTCCTTCCACGGCGCACCCTCCTCGATCCAGCGATTAAGCAATGCCTGCTGCTGTTGGTTGAGCCGGTCGGCCACATCAGCGGGTGGCATCCGAAACGATTCGTCTTCGGAGGTCACACGAGCGACCAGTTGACTTTGCGCCGGATCACCAGCCACGACAACCCGGTCGCCAGAGCTCCGTTGGGCTGTGAGACCTTCCTGCGTGTCGAGACGCAAACCGGCCTGACGGGCACTTGCATCGAATCCATGGCATTTGAAACAGTGAGCGGAGAGAATCGGTCGAATGTCGCGATTGAAGTCGATTTCGCGACTCTCGGCGCCAGCTCTTCCTGTCGGAATAACGGTCAACGCCACCAACAGAAGCCAACCAGGCTGTCGGGCAGGAATATATCCCGAATTCATAATACGACCCGAAACGAGTGAGGTACTACTTCAACCGAATCGCAAACAACTCGCCGCAGAACGGGCTTTAGTCTATTGTCACACAACGATCAACCATTGCTACAAAATGGACTGATGGCCCATTCGACAGCTATTTCGATACGCGGCACCGAAGGCCTAACCTCCATTGTAGCTAATCCACACCGGTTTCCCAACTCATTTGCGGTTACGCTTGATCCACACAAGCTACCCGGTTTGAGCCCAGCCGTCTGGTGATAAACCCGGGAATCTCCAGTCCTTGTCGTCCACCGCAGCCAACCATGTTTGATTTCTGATTCCGCGTACGCGCCTTTGTCTCACACGTCACCGTGTGGGCTGGGATTTGAGAACGGTCTTTGACACCAGGCACCTCTAAACCCGCTGTCTGACGGAGAGTATTAAAACATTCACTGACAGGTTACAATCAAAATCGTCGCCAAAGTGGCAGTCGCCGCTAGTGATCAGGCAGGACGATCTGAACATGAGCCTTGGTGTTTTTCACTTTTATGAACGCACGGTGTAGCATTCTTGGTCTCCTGCTGATCACCGTCGCATCAGCCGGGGAAAAAGCCGACAACGGTGCCGTGTCGGACGGGAATTTCTCACGAAGTTCGCAGGCGAATCCGCACTGGTCGTTCCAGCCAGTACAACGTCCTGAACTGCCCATACCTGTTGACGGCGAGGCCGTTCGCAACGGGATCGATGCCTTTCTGCTTGACCAACTCCAGCGTGCCAAGGTCGCGCCATCCCCCAAGGCCAGCCCGACCACCCTCATTCGACGAGTCACGCTCGATTTGATTGGACTGCCGCCCACGCTGGAAGAAGTCGACCATTTCCTGCGGGACGAGCACCCCGACCGATACGAGCGACTTGTCGACCGGCTGCTTGCTTCCCCCCACTATGGTGAGCGCTGGGCGAATGCCTGGCTCGACCTGTGCCACTATGCCGACACTGATGGATATCTTACCGATCAGGCTCGTCCGGTCGCGTGGCGTTATCGATCCTGGTTAATCGATGCGCTAAATCGCAACTTGCCATTCGATAAATTTACAGTACAGCAATTAGCGGGGGACTTGTTGCCACGCGCGACCGACCAGCAGCGTATCGCCACTGGATTTTTGAGGCAAACACTCAGCAACCGAGAGGGAGGAGCCGAACCGGAAGAATTCCGCGTCAAGCAGGTTGTTGACCGCGTGGAAATGGTGGGGACAATCTGGCTTGGATTAACCGTAGGTTGCGCGCAGTGCCACGATCACAAATACGATCCGCTGGCACAGCACGAGTTTTTTGGACTCTACGCGTGCTTGAACAATGCCGATGAAATAAACATCGACGTACCCCTGCCAGACGAAGCCGAAGCCTTTTTTGCATCACGTGGTCATTACCAGGCAAAACGGCAGGAACTTCTTGAACCAGTGCGCGAGGAACTGATCGATTTGCTGAAGCGATGGGAAACGAAATGCCTCCACGCACGTGATAACCCTGGTGAGGATCACGTTTGGGATCGGCGATGGGAAGTGCTCGGATTGATTTGGGGCGGAAAACTTGGTGAAGGACAGTTGGAAGGCCAGGAAATTCTCAAACTGGCCTGGCCTCGCCGCTCTGCTCGACAGCTGGATGATTTGATCGATTACTTCGTCGAGCATGGCTCGATCATCGATCCCGAAGCTTTCAAACGTCTTGAGCTGAGCAAACTGGGTGAACAACTCAAGGCATTGAAGGAAGAATGCCCCCAGGCAACTCGAGCCCCAGTCGTGCAAGCTGCTCTCACTCCACGACCAACTTACCTGCACCGACGTGGTGATTTTCGTGATCGGGGAGAACCGGTCGAGCCTGCGCTGCCCGGTTGCCTTCCCTCGTGGCACCCCTCCCAGGAAGATCCGCGACTTCCGCTCGCCCGCTGGTTAGTTTCACACGACAATCCGCTTACCGCTCGGGTGACCGTCAACCGCATGTGGCAAGAATTTTTTGGGCGGGGGCTGGTCGTTACGACCGAAGACTTCGGCACTCGCGGTCAGAGACCGGCACACCCGCAGTTACTCGACTGGCTTGCCCACGAATTCATGGAATCAGGGTGGGACATGAAGGCAATGCACCGCTTGATTGTTTGTGCTGCCACTTACCGCCGTTCTTCCACACCTCGTCACGATCTCGTGGTAAGTGACCCGGAAAACATTCTCCTTGCCCGCCAGACTGCATTACGCCTCCCTGCCGAATCAGTTCGCGACGCCGGCCTGGCCGTGAGTGGCCTGCTCCATCGTAGGATTGGTGGACCAAGCGTCCGCCCTTCCCAACCCGAAAGTGTTGTCCTGGAGGGATATGGCAAGGAAGGTTGGACACCGAGCCCGGCTCCCGATTGTTACCGACGTGGTATTTATACCTACAAAATCCGCACCACACCGTTCGCTCAATCCGTGACCTTCGATGCACCGAATCCGAACGCGATTTGTACGCGGAGAGTCCGCTCGAACACTCCGCTGCAGGCACTCACGCTGCTGAACGACCCGGTTTTCTTCGAAATGTCGCAAGCTCTTGCAGATCGAATTCTTCAGGAAGCATCCCCCAACGACGCCGATCGAATCACCTACGGATTTCGGCTATGTATGGCTCGCCCGCCGACCCCCCAAGAGCATTCCCACCTGACGAAATACTATCAGTCACAGTTTCAGCACTTCTCTCAGGACAACGCGTCTGTGGAAAACCTGCTCGATTGGAAGTTTACAGCCGACGTCACCGGCGCTGAACAAGTGGCAACCACGCATCTCTGCAGTGTACTTCTCAATCTGCACGAGTGTATTACACGAGATTGATACCCAGCTGCAATTCATAGCGACCATGCAAATCACGCCCATCATCAACCGACGGCACTTCCTGCAAGAATCGGCTTGTGGCCTGGGAACAATCGCCTTGGAAAATTTGTTGCGTGTCGATGAGGCTAGCGGGGCTGAAAATCCCTACGCGGTCCGAACCACGCATCATCGGCCGACGGCAAAAAATGTGATCTTTCTGTTCATGGCCGGAGGACCAAGCCAGATTGATTTATTCACGCCAAAGCCAAAAATGCGAGAGCTACACGGCCAGCCTGTGCCAGCAAGCTTTCTGCAGGGACTCGACGATGTACTCATTAAGGGCAGCGCGAGGGTCTTCGCATCGCCGAGAACATTTCGCAAATCAGGGCAATGCGGCATGGAGTTCTCTGATTACCTCCCACATCTTGCCACGTGTGCCGATCAACTCTGCATGGTCCGTTCCATGACCACCGATACCAGCAATCATCACCCTGGCCAACTGCTGATGAACTGCGGTGTACCGACCTTTGGGCTCCCCAGCATGGGCTCGTGGGCAACCTACGGCCTGGGCTGCGAATCACGAAACATGCCTGCGTTCATCGTTCTTCTGTCGCGTTACAATTCGGGCGATTTGGGCGGCCAGGCCCTGTGGGACAGCGCCTTCCTGCCAGCCCCGTATCGGGGCGTCACACTCCGCACCGAAGGTGATCCCATCCTGCATCTGGCGAGTCCCAAAAGTTTCAATCCCACGACCCAACAGCAGCGACTTGATGCAATTCATGCCATGAACCAGTTTCGCCGCCAACAACAGGCCGATCCCGAAATCGACGCGCGGATCGCCGCCTACGAACTGGCATTTCGGATGCAAACTGCCGCACCAGAAATTACGGATATCGCTGGTGAGTCGCAGCACACGCTTGATGCCTATGGCATTGGCAACAAACTCTCGGATCAATTCGGCAAGAACTGCCTGTTGGCCCGGCGCATGGTCGAACGCGGAGTCCGCTTTGTGCAGCTCTACCACTTCACCTGGGATGACCATTCAAACCTCAATCAAAACCTGAAAACGAACTGCGAGCGCACCGAACAGGGCGTAGCGACCTTGATTCACGATCTTGACGAGCGCGGCCTGCTTGATGAAACACTCGTCGTGTGGGCGGGAGAATTTGGGCGCACGCCCATGAACGAAGTCCGCCGTGGTATTAACCCGGGGTATGAAGGGCGAGACCACCATCCCTTTGGATTTACGGTACTGATGGCCGGCGGGGGTATTAAACGTGGGCATGTTGTAGGAGCCACCGACGAACTGGGATACCATGCGGTTGAAGACCCGTTCCACGTCCATGACCTGCAGGCGACCATCTTGCATTGCCTGGGTCTCGATCATCTGCAACTCACCTATCGGCACAAGGGACGCGATTTCCGCCTGACCGATGTGGGAGGTGAGGTGATGACAAAAGTCCTGGCTTAGTCAGGACAACACGACTGGCAACCACTGATTTATCCGTCGCTACAGCACTCCTCGGTAATCGTCCTGGTGGGGGATCACAACCCGTCGCCCGCCCAGTCAGTCAAGCGGGTATTATGGACCGGCCTTTTACAAATTCATGCGGAGTTTGGTCATGACCTGGAAAATCGCTGGCATAAATTTCGACCATATGCATATGGGAGATAACCTGCGGATGGCCCACGAGCATCCAAAGGCGGAAATCGTCGCACTTTGCGATGAACAACCAGAGCGGATGCGCGATGCAGCGTCCCGGTTCCAGATTCCCCAAGACCGCCTCTTTACGAATGTCGATGACTGTCTTGAAAGGTTGCAGGCCGACATCGTGCTGCTCTGTCCGGAAACCAATGCGCATCGCAGGTGGGTTGAAAAAGTTGCCCCGCACGGTGTTCACATCATCCTCGAAAAACCGTTTGCCGCGTCGCTCGCCGATGCCGATAAAATGATCGAAGTCATGCAAACCACGGGAAAATTGTTTGCTATTAATTGGCCCATGGCGTGGTATGCGGGAAATCGAACCGCCAAACGGCTCCTCGACGAAGGAGCCATTGGCCAGCTGCGCGAAGTTCATTATTACGATGGCAATCGGGGACCACTTCACCACCTGGCCGACAAGGTCGAAGTCTCTACTGATGACGCCCAATTGGCTAAAGCAGACAGCTGGTTCTACAAGAAAGCAGCTGGCGGGGGGGCGCTGCTTGATTACCTCGGATACGGAACCACGCTTGGCAGTTGGTACCAGGGTGGCAGAATGCCGCTGGAAGTGACCACCGTTGTCGATCAGCCCCCCGGACTGGAGGTCGACGAACACAGTATCACCGTGGCCCGCTACGAACACGGTCTCTCAAAATTTGAAACGCGGTGGGGCACTTTTACCGATCCCTGGATTTTGCAGCCCCAACCCAAATGCGGGTTTGTGCTCACAGGAACTGAAGGCACAATCAGCAGTTACGATATGGAACCCACCATCCGACTTCAAACGCAAGACTGCCCGGAAGGACGGGAACTTACGGTCGATGCGTTGGCAAGTCCTTACCAAAATCCGATTCAACATGTGATTCACTGCCTGGAAACGGGTGAGGCCCTCGAAGGCCCTCTCTCGCCGGAAATCAGTCGACTGGGGCAGCAGATTGTCGACGCCGCGATCGAAAGCGCCCGGGACAAGCGAACCGTTCGCCTGGATACCGGTTCGTGAACCCACGACCCCAAGACAGAAAGCCACCGTGGCCGCAGCGAATCCCACGCAACAGATCCGCAATGCGTCGATCAGTTATCAGGCATATCGGTATTACGTGGCGACGAGATTACCCCCTCCCCGTTCCTGACACCAGTCGCCGTGAGAAATTCGCCGGTGCATGAGGCGCTGGCTGAGCCGGAGGATCCGCCATCGAACGCGGTCGTCTGCGGTTCAACGATGGCTCTCGTGTTCGGCTTCCTACAGGCCAGGATGCACGACGGTCGCAGCTTTCGGACGCTGACGCCAGTAGATGAATTGACGCGCAAATGCCCTGCGATCGACGTGGCCAGGCAACTCAACCGTGAGGAGGTACTGAACGACCAGCGCAGCTGATGGTGACCCGTGGCGTGCCGGATCACATCCCCGGCAACGTCGAAAATCCGCTAGCCGCAAGCCGTGAGTGACGGTATCCTTGTGTGGTCGGTGCGGTGAGCGCGCCGCAAGGAGACATCATCCATGAAAATCACCGAAGTGAAGGCCATTCCGGTGTGGGTAGGCACCAGAAACCAGTTGGTGGTCAAGGTGGCGACGGACGAAGGACTGGTTGGCTGGGGAGAGTCGGGCGTGTCGGGACGCGAGTTGGCGGTCGCGGGCGCGGTGGAGCATTATGCGCAGTTCCTGGTCGGCCGCGACCCCATGCCGATCGGACGGCTGTGGCAGGAAATGTACCGCGGCCAGTACTTCGAGGGTGGGCGCATTCTGGCGGGCGCGATCTCGGCGATTGACATCGCGCTGTACGACATCGCCGGCAAGGCGCTGGGTGTTCCCGTGTACCAACTGCTCGGCGGCAAGCATCGCGATTACGTGCCCTGCTTCGCCACCACCAATGCGACGATGGGGCCGCCGCTCATCGATGAGGTGAAGATGCTGCTAAGCGAGGGCTGGGACGTGATTCGCACAATACCGGGCGAACCGCGCCGGCATCCGGACGATGACGACACCGTATACGAGCCGCGCGAAACCATCGGCATCACCTCGACGTGGCTGGCCAAAGTGCGCGAAGCGGTCGGGCCGGACCCGGTGCTGGGCATCGACTACCACTGCAGGCTAAGCATCGCAGAGACGGCGTCTTTTTGTCAGCGCATGCCCACGGGTACGCTCGATTTTCTGGAAGAGCCGATTCGCGATGAGTCGCCCGAAGCATACGAGTCCTTGCGGACGATGGTGGATGTGCCGCTGGCCATCGGCGAAGAGTTTTCCAGCAAGTGGGCGTTTGTTCCGTTTGTCGAGCGAGGTCTCACCAACTATGCGCGCATTGACGTCTGCAATGTTGGCGGCTTGACCGAGTCGATGAAGGTCGCGGCGATGGCGGAAGCACATTACATCGACCTCATGCCCCACAATCCGCTTGGTCCCATTTGCACCGCCGCGACGATTCACCTCGCGGCGGCCGTGCCCAACTTCGCATGGATGGAGATCCGCAACTCACCCACGGAACAAGTTGAAAACGCGACTTGCGAGTTGTTCCCGGTACAACCGCAGCAGCAGGGAGCGCGGTTCGTCGTGCCGGACACGCCAGGCCTGGGTGTTGAGTTCAACGAAAAACTCGCGGCGAAACAGACGTTCAGGTTTTGGGAAGCGCCGCACTGGCGCCGGCGCGATGGGTCGTATACGAATTGGTAAGAGCGTCGGAAAGTCGGCAAGTCGCAACACGACAAAACCGATTCACAACCTCGCGCGTCCGGCAGGGATCGGCGCAGCGACAAATGCCCACTGGCGCGCGTTTCTGCGAGGCATCAACCAGCGGCATCTGAAGCAATTCCCGGGTGATACCCAGATCGCCGCGCGCATCAGTAGTTATGAGCTGGCGACACGCATGCAGCTCAGTGTGCCCGAGGTCACGGATTTGAGTAGCGAATCTGAGCACGTCCTGCGGCTCTACGGTGCCGACGATCGCGAGAACAAGCTCAAGGCAGCGTTCGCCCGCAACTGCATCCTGGCTCGACGTCTCGTCGAACGCGGAGTGCGGGTCGTACAGCTTTTTAACGGCTCTTATCACCAGAGTGGCGAGGGCGTGAGCAACTGGGACGCCCACAAGTTCATCTTCGAACAGTACAGCAAGCACGGTCCTGTGCTGGACCAACCCGTCGCGGGACTCCTCAAGGATCTCAAGCAGCGCGGCCTGCTCGACGATACGCTCGTCGTATGGACAACGGAGTTCGGGCGCATGCCCACCTTCCAGCGGGGCTCGATCACGAGCGCCTGAGCTTCTACCACAACGGCATCGAGCGTCGGTTGACCGACGCTGAGGGTTATGTAATCAAGGGGATCCTGGCGTGAGGAGCGGGTTGCAGCGGGGGAGTCGAGAAGAAGAACTCTGTGATCGTGCCCGGCATTATGAAAATTGCTTCCGGTCGGTGCGATCCGCCGTAGATCACTGCCCTCTGGCGACCCCGTCGCTCCTGGTCCATGAGCACACCGCGCATTATAATGCCGCTTTCCGCGAAGGGAGCCACGTTATGAAGTTTGGTCAATTCTATCTACTCGAGACTCCGCCGGGTAAAGATCATTCGGTGGTCTACCACGAGGCTTTCGAGCAGTTCCGCCTGTTGGACGAAACCGGTTGGGACGCGATCTGGCTGGCAGAGCACCATTTTGACCACCGGGTGCCGGAAGCGAATTATTACTCCATCACCCCATCGATTCACACGATGGCTGCTTATGCCGCGGCGATCACCAAGCGGATCAAGATCGGTACGGCGGTCGTGGTACTGCCGTTTCATCATCCTGTAATCGTGGCCGAGGATTTTGCCACCGTGGACATCATGTCCAAGGGCCGGTTGCTGCTAGGCGTCGGTCGGGGCTACCAGTTTGAGGAGTTCTACAACTGGGGCCTTGATCTGGACGAAAGCCGCGATCGATTCCAGGAATCTCTGGAGATCATTCTCAAGGCCTGGACCGGCCCGTTTGAGTACGAAGGCCAGTTTCATCAGATCCGGCCCGTGAATGTGCTGCCCAAGCCGGTACAGACTCCCCATCCCCCGATTTACGTGGCAGCAGTCAGTCCGTCCACGTACGAATGGGTCATTAAGAATGGCTACAACGTGCTGACTTCTTTTCTGGATCCCTACCCAAAAGTTTTCGAAGCGTACGAGCAGTACCACAAGGTCGCCGAACAAGTGGGGCTCAGCGGCAAACTCGATTTCCCGTTGGCGCGATTTCTATATGTCGCGGATACAACTGCCCAGGCCCGGGAAGAGTGTCGTGAGTCGTTGCTCTGGTACTTCCGAACGCTACTGACATCTCTTATCGCACCGCCCGCCGAGATTGCTCCCCCCGATCAGGACGAGGGCTTCTACCTGGACCTGCAGGAGAAGTTCCGCACGATCTCCTACGAACAAATCCTGGAGGACCACTCCGTCATCGGTGATCCGGACTACGTGACCGAACGGCTCAAGTGGATCGAGGCCAACACCGGCACCCAGCATTTCATTGGCTGGACACGCATGGGCAAACTCGCGCCGGAACTGGTCTGCAAGTCGTTGAGGATGTTCGCCGACACCGTGATGCCACAGTTCAAGGAGACGACGGTATGACGACAGAACCCGCCGAATCCGCCCGCAATGCCGACCTGGTCCGCCGGTGCATCGAGGCGATGCTGGCTGCCGACTGGCAGACGGTGGCCAACTCATACGCCGCTGATGCCACTCTGGTAGATCCGTTGTTGCCCGACCCGGTGCAGGGTCGTGACGCGATCGTCGCTCTTTACCAGCAGTGCCGCGAACACGAACCGGACATGGAGGGAGAAATCCTGAACCTGATCGCTGCAGGCGACAAGGTGGCCGTGGAGTTTCGCACGACCGGCACGATCCACAAGCCCTTCCCCGACATGCCCGAAACCATCGTGGGCAAGCGGGTGGAGATTCCGGAAGTCAACATTATCGAGCTACAGGAGGGACAAATTGTCTCGAACACGGTTTACGCCGACACCGGCGCCCTGATGCGGCAACTGGACCTGTTGTCGACATGAAACGCGGGTGATGCTCTTGAACCGAGTTCAAGAAATTACCGGCTATTCCTCACGCCACGCAGGCTGGGTAATGTGCACCAACAGCGCCGCTTCTGGCACGACGATCGTGCCCTCGGTTCCCTTGGGAATATAGCCCAGGTCGCCAACTTCAAAGGCCAACGGCTCCTGGTCGGCAACATGCACCTCCAAGTAGCCCTCAACCATGAAGAAGACCTCGTCGTAGTCGAACGTCCAGTCAAATCGGCTGGGGGCCATATACTCGGTGAAACCGGCCGCAAGGTTCCTGTTCGGCCCCACAATGGGGTCCGACACCTGGACCTTGGCCCCGTCGACTTCAATTGGGGTCATGTCCCGTTGATTCGACTTTACGCGATGCACCATTGCAAGCTCCTTTTCACTGTGCTGGCAGCCACCACAGGTGCCAAGGATGAATATTCCTAAACCAAGATACGTTATCGAATGCGTTCGGGTCATTGGTAGTTTCTAGGTGTGAAGGCCCTGGCCGGAATGCTTCACACGGCTCGTTTCCACAAGCTTGCTGCACACGGCCATGGGAAATTGCGGCGGGGGCTCATCCTCCCCTAGCCTGATCCTGAGTGTACTACGGGTCGGTCCGCATCGCAAATAGGAGCACCCGGCAACGTTTGCCAATCCCAGGCACGGGGTCCTTGAAGCATTCGACCACCCAATCGAGTCGAGCGGCACCACTACTGGGTTTCACCAAGACAAAACAGCATTTCTTGGCGCTGTTGGTCGTGCTGCATGGCAACCCGCATGTAAATCCGGTTGCGACAGCAAATTGGGGAAGCAAAAACTTCATCGCCCAGTTGGTTCTCGGCAACAAGTTGGAACTCGTCAGGGGTTGCCTTAAAGACGAACGCGTGGCCACTTTCGTTGACCGCGAAAATCTGGTCGCCGACCAGCACAGGCGACGCCGTAAATGTGCCACCCAAACGAGCTTTCCACAGCTCTTTGCCCGTCTGGCTCTCAAAGCACATCGCAATGCCTGCATCTGCAACCGCAAATAGATAACCGTCTTTGACGAGCATCGAGGGAACATAGACCCGCACGTTGTTCTCCCAGACGATTTCACCTGAACCATCCGCCCGGATTGCGTCAACATGGTTCTCGGGGTAGCCGCCACTGGAGTAAACCAGTTCGCCATCGGTCACCACCGATGACACGCATTCGGTGGTCGCCCCTTGAATTTCCCACAGAGGGCTTCCAGTCAGTGGATCAAAACTGCTGACCCGGTCACATCCCGTAAAAACAAGCTGACGACGGCCAGCAACCGAGAGGACAATGGGCGAGGTGTAATTGGGAGCTTCTGGACGTTCATGACGCCAGACCATGTTGCCTGTTGTTCGTTCCAATGCCGCAATGGCTCCCCCCCCTTTGTTGTCGGCGGAAACAAGCACCAGCGGTCCAAATACCGCAGGTGACGAACCATATCCTTGATGCAATACGTAGTCGGAGATTTTTGTCTGCCAGATCTGCTTGCCATCACGATCCAAGGCCGTGGTATAGATTGCATCGCGATTGTGAAAATTAACAAACAGGCGCTCACCGTCGCAGGCCACCGTTGAAGCAGCCTGTGAGCGTTTTTGATTCCCGCCCGGAACCAGCCCACCTTGATGCACCACTTGCTCCCATTTTTGCGCGCCAGTCTCCGCGTCGAAACAGAGCACGACCTGGGCATCGTTGTGACAAGTCGCCAGAAAAATTTGATCCCCGACCAGCGTAGGCGACCCATGACCGTGACCAGGCACAGGACATTTCCAAATGACGTTTTCGGTAGCACTCCAGGAGAGCGGCGGCCGCTGGTCGGCTGAGGCCACTCCGTTGCGGTGTGGACCGCGCCACCATGGCCAATCAGTCGCCTTGATCGCAGTCAGTTCTTGGGCAACGACAGACAAGCCGTTGCCGAGAAATAACAACACCATCAGTGTTGGAAGCCAACAACGCGTCACTCGATAAAAACAAGAACCTATGTAGAAATTCATCATGCACCCATTGGTGAACTGGCAACCCCGCACACGATCTTGAATTTAACATGAATTGAAGGTCTTGTCCTCCCGACTTGGGCACCAGGAACATCCAGGTGCCGGAAAACCCAGGACTATTTATGCAAAGGAGCAGGTAAGCATCACACCCATTTCCAGCAACTGGTGGGGCAATATGCACAGAGGCTATCGGCTACCAGTCTGCACCTTGTTACGCGCTTTCCGGTCGAAATAAAAGCAACCGACCAACGAACACACAACGCCCAGCAGGGCCATGAAGTAATTGTAGTTGCGGAAGAAATCGAGACGGGTCGACTCGGCTGCGAAAACGTCCTTGTAGAGTTGGACCATGATCGAACCGGTGTACCCCAAGGCGTCGAGCACGTAAATCGCGAACACGGCCGTCCCCACAAAGCGGGTGGATGCAATAATCCTGTCGAAAAGTACACTGCCAAAGGGAACGTAGGCAAGGTACCCGCCCAAGCCGGTCAAAATCATCCAGGTGACCCCGTGGATGCGTCCCGTATCAAACAGCAGCGTGGCACTCCCCACAATTGCCATTCCAACCAGCAATAAACCAAAGACTGAAACGGTCCCTGCCCGTGGATTTTGAACCGTATTCAGCAGTGCCAGGGCAAGCATGACCCCAAACGCAACAGGCAACTCGGTCATGGAAAAAATACCGGGAGTCTCGCCATAACCGAGGTCGGTAAAAATCTCCTGCCCATAGAGATCTCGAAAGTCTCGATAGGCGGTAAGGAAGAAATAAAAGAGGATAAGGCTGATCATACCGGTACTAAACCGGGTGAAGAAACGCCACCGATCTGCACTCAACATCGGGGCCCGCCGGCAACGCATGCGCACATCATCAGGATTTGGCTCCGGAATCTTGTCGAGGCCGTAAACGACCGGGAAAAGCAGCAACAAGAAAGGCACTCCGGTGAGTGCCGGCATCCATGATTCGCTAACACCCCACGAGAGGAACCAGCGACCACAATCCTTGACGACGCCCGTGGCGACAATGTAGGAGCAACTCAGCCCCGCAAGCAGAATTTCAGAAGTGCCCCGCCCCTCCAGGTAGGCCACCACGAGACCCCAGATCATGCCAAGGCACAATCCATTGAAGAAAATCGGCACAATTTTCCAGTTCGCTGGTGTGAGTGCAAACAGGATGAGTGCCACTTCTGCTGCCGTAAGTGTTGCGACGATCGCAAAGGCTCGATGGCTCCGGCCCAGTTCGCTGTTGACCTTGATGCCGATGAACTTCGACAGCGTGTACCCGATGATCTGGCTGAGCACGAGTGCCGTTTTCAAGTCGATCTGGGTACCCAGTAACGATACTCCTTCGTAAGTGCCCACGGTAAACGGCTTGCGAAACGCAAACATGCAAAAATATGTCATGAAGGCCAGGCTCATCGCGTAAACGGTGAGTACACTCTTGGGGCCCCGTTCCAGATAACGGGTGATTCTATGAGACCTTCCAGGTCCACCCGCTGCTGTAGTTGATTCGTTCACAGGCTTGGGCCACTTGATGAAAGACAGATTAGAGAAGCACAAGAATCTCAAATATCTCGTCGCAGAGCCAGCTACAACATTACCACCAGCAGGATGCCGAAACCAGAATACTCGGTAACTGGCACCAGATCGTCACTGCCCGATTGCGGTGGCTCTCAAGAATTCTCCAAGCCAACTCCTCGGTAGGACTGCGGATCGCCACTTATTTTGCTGAAGGTTCCCCTGGTGCATAGGGAATCGTGTGCAGTTGATCCACGGCAACACCTGTGACGCGTTGCGTGGCTCCACCAGGCCAAAGAATTTCAAGATCGACCGGACCGGTGTGGCTCCCCAGCCCAAAGTGGAGGATGGGATCATTTTGATTGCCTTCGCCGGTACCAGCTTCAACCTGGCGGGTGAGCGTTTGGTCCCCCATCGAAATCCGCGCCTGCGCTCCAACGGCATCGCGACTGATGTTTTGCCCATCGCCGACCAGTTTCAGCTTGACCCAATGGTTGCCATTGCCGGTGTTCTCGAAGAGCTTGCCGCTGGTCACCAGGTCCAGATCGCCATCGTTGTCGTAGTCGGCAAAAGCGGCCTGGTAGGTGCTTTTCAACTCGCCGAGGCCGGCGTTATGGGTCTGATTGGTAAAGATCCAGTTTCCGTCATTGCGATACAAACGTGGGAAATCACCTCCGTATACCGTTGTGAAAAAGAGATCCAAATCGCCGTCGTTGTCGTAATCGCCTAACACGGGCGAAGCATACGATTCCTGCCAGTCGTCTCCGTCCAATTCGTTCATCAGTTCAAACCGATGTTCTTGTTGCGGGCCGAGATTGCGCAAGAACTTTGCATGATCCTGGCTACCGTCACCCCAGCCATGGCGGAAATTTCCGACAAACAGGTCGAGTTCTCCGTCATTGTCCAGATCACCCCAGGCCGAGCCAACCGTGTGGCCAAACGGAAACGAACCCTCCGGCTCACCCGCGACTCCCAGTTTCGCTCCCTGGTCAGAAAATTGACCGCTGCCATCATTGACATAGAGCCCGTTCGGTTCGAGTCGGTAATTGGACACGTAGACATCGATATCGCCATCGCGATCAAAATCAGCCGAGGTCACGCCACGCGCCGGGCGTGGCCGGCCAGGGGTCACGATCGTATCGGGAGACTGGCTCCAGGTTACACTGAACGTTTCGTCGCCATTGTTTCGAAGCGTCGTGTCGGGATAGTAGGCGCTGGGCCATGTTTCGTAGCCTCCCTGGTAGAGATCCAGATCACCATCGTTGTCGTGGTCTGCCCAACTCGCTCCACGCCCATTTTGGGTTTCGGGGAATTCAGCGTCGGCAAGGCTCACCTCTGTAAATTTCGATGCGGGGTGGCTCTCTCCCTCATTACGATAAAGTTTTCGCCCACTATACGAATAATAGTCAGCCCAGCCGTCGTTGTTGTAGTCGCCCCAAATGCCGGAACCCTCCAACTCTGATCCTTCCAGAGTCACGCGGCCAAAATTCGCACCCCCGTTGTTTTTCCAAACGGCCCCATCGACATGAAGATCGACAAAGCCGTCGTTGTCAAAATCAGTCCAAGCTGCTTCACCACCGCCCAGACCCGCGATAGCCGTGTCGGTCACATCACTAAACGTTTGTGCGATCGACCTCTGGCAGCAACATCCAACCAACAAAACACTGCCATACGCAGCCAAAACAGACACCGGTCGCCAAAAATTCATCGTTATCCTCCTGGGGCAAGCAATCGGCCAATCGCGGGCATCAGCACACCTTCGACCTCGGGAGCAACGCGTGAAACCCCTTGGTTCACCTCGTAGCCTCCCTGTGGATAGGAAGCTTCCAGGCCGATGTATCCCGGGCCATAGTCTCCATAAGCCGCCATTGCGACAAACTTGTCAGCTCGCATCTTTTGTGCTGCCAACTGGTACTCAACAAACAACTCACCGCAGAGGTGCAAGATACGCACATCCCCCAAGTGAAGACAACTCAAGACCACCGGGTCTTGCGCATGGCAACGACGCATCCAAACCAGGTGACGAGCCGCTTCGAACCGCTTATTGAGTTGGGCATTTTCATCTTCCAATGTTGCGAGGACATCTTGCTCGATGAGATTGGTTGCCACCGGCAGGACCACTTCCTCGGTACGCCACGACAGGTCGTCGGCAGAGACGGGGAATTTCTTGGTCGTATTCCATGCGCGGGCCATACCTTCGGTCAGTCGATCGGCGAAGATCTGGCGGTTTTCATGAGATCCATCGTTGTATTTTCCAGCCGCAACATTCCCCCCCGCCCCGGTGAAATAAACGTGAGGCACGTTGAGCGTCTTTTCACGAGTGTCGCGAGCAATCCCTACAAAATCGGGATTTGCTTTTCCCGTCCGGTAATAACTCATTGGGTGAGTTGCATAGTAGCAAAGCACAACGACCGGTTGCCCCTCGTTGAAAAAGGAAATCGACCGTACCAACGGATCGATCAAACCCTCGGGTTGGGCGCGGGCGACTTCATCTTTGGTCGTACTACCGCGCCAGTATTGGATCCTGCCATCCTGCCCAATCACCCGCCGGTTGGAGGCAATTTTCTGGACTTCCCCAGCCCCCATGCCGACATGGGTCACTGGCTGGAGCTGTTTCTTGGCCTTACCGACTGCTGCCGCCACATTGGCCAGCGTCTGGCGGGCATAATGCACGTCGTACTGCTGTCCTGCCAGACCATGTTCTGCCAGGACCAACTCGGCTGCAAAATCACAGCCGGGTGCATCGTGTTGGTGGAGGGTATGAACCGCAACGCGATCAGGTGTGGTTCCAGCTGCCGTGGCAATGACCGACCGCCACTGTGCGTGTCCGCTGTTGCCAATGCCGATCCAATCAACGGCACACAACACAACCGGTTGGCCTTGACCAAGCAGCACCACTCCACGAGCCGACAAAGGTTTCTCAACTTCGGTAGTTTTTTCATAGAAAAGTGGGCTTCCGATGGGAGGCGACGCATCGGCCTGGAAGTATGCTATTTGCAATTCGTCGGCCCGTACTCTTACGATAAAAACCAACAAAAAGGCAACACAACATGCCTGAATTATTCTTCGCATTGGTTTCCCCTGTTCACACCATCGAGAATGCATGGTTCCAGACAGCTAACAATTCATGCCCTGGCAAGTGTATCAACGGCAATCGGCCTATGATCTCCTGCGTGGATTGTAAACTATTTGGTTTGGTTGCTCCACTCGCCGTGAGAGCGGGCTTGTTGTCATCGCACCAGGGAAAACTGGCTGAACCAGTTCATTCACCAAACAACTCATTTGATAGCAACCTCGTCGATTTATGGTAGAATGATAAAATCGACTCGGAAAACATTTTTTCAGGATCAACCCACAGTCGCTGGGAAGCGTTTGCCTGTTTGCCACACTCTCTGCTGCATACCAAAGACCCACCACACCGTGCCCTATATAAACTCCTCTCTTGTTTGGTGGTAATGCAAAGTCTTTCAAAACTATTTCCGACCCTGTCTGTCGCAGTGCAATACCTGTTTGGGCTGTGGTTTGGGTTACTGATCTCTCTCCACACAGCTTGCGGGCAAACCTCACTACCAGATCAACACCTGGTCATGTACGGCCACAGCGACGACGCAGGGGCTACCGATGCATTCCGGGAAGACGTCGTCCCCGCGTTTACTGTGATCGAGGGGACCAGCAGCAATGCCAGCTTCATCAAGGAACTTCGTGATCAAGGAAAAGTTTACGCGGCCCACGTGAACAATATAGCTGGCGAATCGGCATCGCAGCTGCTGGCTCGCTGGCGGGCACCTTTCCAGAACACTCTCGGCGGTCAACTTCCGGGTGGCTACGACGCCATCGCGATTGACGAACTACTGGCAGCTTCCACCAATGGCACGGCCAACTCCAATGCCGTGGTAAGTGCCCTCGGGCAACTTCGCACCCTTTATCCGGACAAAGGCATCTACGTAGCCACAACCTGGCATTACGGCAGCCAAAGCAGCAACTATACGGCTCAGCTCAACGCTCTGAACACCTACGCCGACGTGATCATGGTTGAAAACTACCTCCGCGAGGACAATTATAATTACGGTCACTTCACTTCGTATGCAGATAACCTGAAATCAGCCGTCCCGGGCATTTTGGACAAGTCTGTCTATGGCATCTACATTCCCCAGGGGAACTTCGTGGCCGACACCTCTACGAACGTCGGCTTCTGGGGCTTCCTGGACGACCAACTGCATCGGATTCGCAACGACGCCGATGCCGCGACTATGCCGGGAGTCATGTTCTGGCCCTACTATCAGAGTGAAAAAGACCTCACCCCCGACTACGTCTCAAGGCTGGTCGACCACTATTATCTTCAAGGCAATACGGATTTTTATGGTGATGGAGGCATGGAACAACTAATCACCAACCCGCAATTCGAAAGCAATACCAGTGGCTGGTCCCTTTCAGCGGGCAGTGGAGGGTCCATCCAAAGATTTAACTACAGCTCCGTTGGCATTCAAGACGACCACGATAAATTTGACCAGGCTTCTCACGGATCGGCTGGACTGAAAATGCTACGAGGATCGACTCCTAATGAGGCCGCTTTTCGGGTCAACGGGCTCGACCCGAACATGGTCTACACCGTCTCGGCCTTCGTCATTTCAGAAACTGCCAACCAGCGGGCACAACTGGCCATCACAGAACTGGACGGCACCCTTATTGAAATGGAGCAAAGCTACACGGTTGGTTCCCCGCCCGATTACTATCACAAATGGAACGAGTGGTCGCGGTTGGACTTTCATTTCGTACCAACCGCCAGTTCGATCAACGTGGTGTTGAGCGATGCGACAACCGCCAACGGTACCACCCTCTATTGGGATTTTGTCGAACTCGAGGCAGCCTACCCGGTCGATACTCCTCCTCCGGTCGACACCGATTTCACCTGGGTGGGCACCTCATTTGCTAGTTGGGATGCGCCCGAAAGATGGTCTCCCGTTGGCGTGCCAGATGAAAATGACGTGACGGTCCGTTTTGCGGGCAGCGGTGGGTCAAGTATGGTTGTGCGGGTTGACCAGCCGCAGACCGTTCAACAGATTCACCTCGATGGGGCCAGTTCGTACTCCCTCGTCGGATCCGGCCCGCTAGAGCTGGATACCAATTCGGTCGATTCACAGTTGGTCGTCACCGGCGGCGACCATAACTGGACGGCCCCGGTCAATGCCCTGGCCAACACGACAATCGATGTCGCATCGGGTGCCTCGCTGGCACTGGACGACACGTTCGGATTCAACGGGGTGACGGTCACCAAGCAGGGATCCGGTATGCTGGTGATGAACGGACCGGAAGCGACTGGAAGCGGCTCCTTGAATGTTACGGAGGGAACACTTAGTGGGGATGGCATTATATCTGGAAGCATCAATATTTCTGGTGGAGCCGTGGCACCCGGTTCAAACACTGGAAGTTTGTATGTGAGAAACAATTTCACGCTCGGCTCAGCGGGTGTACTGCAAATCGAGCTCGGTGGCTCCAGTACTCAGAACTACGATTCTCTGAACGTTAGTGGCTCGGCTAATCTGGCCGGTACAATCGACGTCACACTGATTGACAACTATGAACCTGTCGGCGGCCAGTCGTTTCTAATCCTCACAGCCAATCAGGTTGTGGACCAAGGCCTGGTCCTTTCGGGTCCGAATGCAAATCAATTCGATTTGCACATCTACAACACAAGCCTGGTGTTGGAAACCATCGCACTCGAATTGGCAGGCGATTACAACCTCGACGGCATCGTTAACGCAGCAGATTATACCGTCTGGCGGAATACGCTCGGCTGGACGAGTGTCCTGCTGGCCGATGGCAACCACAACGGTACGGTCGATTTCGCTGACTACCTTATTTGGAAGCTCAACTTTGGAGCCACGGGGTCGGCTCATGGTGCTGCGATCGACGCAGCCGTTCCAGAACCCTCATCGGTCGTGTTGCTCGCTGGACTGTTGGCGATGGTAATCGTTTCCAGCAGGAATGCTGGCCTTGGTCAAATTCGGCATGATGACACCTCCTTGGAGCAGCACGTCGCGACCCAAGGTTTGGTGACGTAACGAACAGTCCGACAAACACACTGCCCGAGAAAAGCAAGACGATCTACTCCAGGTAACAGCAACCGTTACCCCACCTCATCAAGTCGACGGGCTTTGGTGAACCGAAGTTTCAAACTGACGCACCAAAACCGGCTTGGTCACTTTGCCAAGCGGATTACGAGGCAATGCATCCATCAAGCGCAACAGCGTCGGCAGTTTGTACGGCGCAAGCTGATCTTTTCCCCAGTTTCGCAAGCCATCGATGTCGAGCACGTGACCTGGTTTGCACACAACAGCCGCGGCAACGCGCTGGCCCCATTCTTCATCGGCAACCCCCACTACGGCACATTCGGCCACGGCCTCGTGCGTTTGCAGCAGGTCTTCGATTTCCAATGCCGAGACCTTGTAGCCGCCGGTTTTGATGATGTCGACCGACTCTCGGCCAAGAATGCGATAGACGTTGTCTTCCAAAACGGCGACGTCGCCCGTCTTGAACCAGCCATCAGAGGTGAATGCGGCGGCTGTTGCTTCGGGCTTGTGCCAGTAACGGCTGAAGACCGCCGGGCCCTTCACTTGAATCTGCCCGGGCTGGCCACCGGCGACTTGTTGGCCATGTTCGTCCACCAGTTGTAATTCGACACGCGGCAAGGGTCTGCCCACATATCCTGGCCGCCGCTCACCTTCAAGCGGATTCGACAAAGCCATTCCAATCTCGGTCATCCCGTACCGCTCCAGCAGCGTGTGGCCGGAAACCTGGCGCCACTTTTCGAGCATGGGAACCGGCAGGGCGGCAGACCCGGAAACCATCAAGCGGAGCTTGCGGCAACCGTCCGTCATGGCCTGCCGGCGACTTTCGGTGACGGCGTCCCACGCCTTGATCAGTCTCGCGTAAACGGTTGGCACCGCCATGAAAAGGGTGAGCCCATCTCCGGCAATAATGCGGTCCCAGACACGATCGCAGTCAAACTTGGGAAGAATCTCACACGTGGCTCCTGCCCAAAGCGCACAAGCAACTACGTTGACAATCCCGTGGACATGATGCAGCGGTAAGACCTCCAGTATGTGATCGTCCGCAGACCAACCCCAGGCTTCAATGAGCGCGGTAACTTGGGCGGCGATGTTGTCGTGGGTCGTTACGGCCCCTTTGGGCCGACTCGTCGTGCCGCTGGTATAAACGAGCATCGCGTCACGCGTTGAATCGATCTTCGGCAATTCAACCGCCAGGGGATCCGCACGGAGATTGACCAACTTGGAAGTGAGGCCAAATCGCAAACCGCGTCCGCTGGCCAAAGACTGCAAGCGATCGGCAAAATCCGGATGGGCCACCACGATGTCGGCCACAGCGTCATCCAGCACGTAGGCAAGTTCGGGTTCGGGGTGCTGCACACAGAGAGGCACTGCGACCCCACCGGCCCGCCAGATACCCCATTGCACCGCAACGTAGGTCATCGAGGGGGGGGTCAGAAAAGCGACCCGTGCCCCGCCCAGGTCGTGCTTGCCGTCGAGCAATCTGGCAGCCACCTCTGCTGACGTGTCAAGCAGTTGCTGATAGGTAAACTGACCTTCTTCTGCAAGTACGGAAGTTCGCCCGACAAATTGCCCGGCGCGTGCAACTAGCGGAATAGAAGTCATGAGGCTCGAAGGTCCCCGGGCAGGAAGGTCCTCAGGTCTGCTGGAATTTCTTAGATCTCCGCGAGGGGTTGGTCTGCATCGCCAAACTGATCCATTGGGGCACCCATCTTGTCCATCAACGACAAATACAAACGACACATTTGCCGATTGGGCTGGTCTTTGTAGTTGAGGACCCTTCCGCCCTGAATTTGGCTGCCAGCTCCCCCTAACAGCACGACCGGAAGATCATCCACGTGGTGATGACCGTTGAGCATGCTCGACAAATAGAGCAACATCGTATTGTCGAGCAAGGTCTGCTCACCCTCCTGGATCGCATCGAGTCGTTCGGCGATGTAGGCGACCTGCTGCATAAAGAATTGATTGACCTTGAGCCAATCGTCCGAGTCGGCATGGGACACAAGGTGATGGATATCGTTGACCTCGAGATGTGGAAACCGCAACTGCGACCAGTCGTTATTGAGCTTGAGGGTACTGATTCGAGTGGTATCGGTCTGAAAAGCGAGAATCAGGATGTCGCACATGAGCCGCATGTGCTGGTCAATATCTTGAGGCAGGCCATCGGCCGGTCGCGGCATGTTGGGCTTCTGAAGCGTCGGCGTCCAACCCTGCAATCGTTGGTCTTTACCGGCACGTTGGAGCCGCTGCTCCACTTCGCGAACCGAGGTGAGATACTCGTCGACCCGCCCCCGATCGGAAATACTGATCTTTTCGCGGAGGCTTGTCGCCTCCTCCAGAACCGCATCCAGCACGCTTTGATCTGCCCTGCCGGGCTCGTTGCGAAACAGACGATCAAACGCCAGTGCCGGATAAAGCTCCAGGGTAGCAGGCGTTGTTGGTGAACTCCACGAGATATGGGAACTGTACACCATCGAGTAATTCTTGTGCACGTTCGGCAAGGAAGCTTCGCAGCCAAGCACCAGGCTGGGAACTTTTGTGTTGCCGCCGATCTGCTGGGCTATCACCTGGTCCATGCTGGTCCCGGAACGGATGGCACCGTTGGGTGCGAGTTTGGCACCGCTCAGAAGCTGCCCGGTCTGGGCACTGTGGATCCCGCCATGCAGTGCCTCGGCATTGAACAACCCCTCGATGAAGTTCATCTTTGCGCGGAAAGGAGCCAGTGGCTGAAGCACCTCGCCCAGTTCCATCTCGGCCCCCTCACCGCGGGCCCACCATTCGTTCGCGTGGAACCCGTTCCCGGAAAAAAGACAGGCGAACCGGACGGGCGGCTGATCGGTCGGCTGTCCAGCCGTTGTAGCAGCCCATGTTTGCAGAGACTCCAGCCATGGCAAAGCCATGCTCACGCCAAGACCACGCAAAACGGCGCGCCTGGAGGGAAGGCTATGCTTGGGTAGGACCGAAAGATTCATGGCTTGTCTCCTAATTTTGCGCTGCAGGCAGGCCGACTGCAACACGTTTATTTGTCCCATTCCGATCCACGAATGGTCTGAAACTGCTTGCTGGCAACAATAGCCAGGATTGCCGCTGACGCGGGGCCATCGTTCTCATTCAGCGTAACGACCATCTCTTCCAACAGTTGCCGATCAGAAAGGATAACCCCCCTGCCTAACGCATAGCCGAGCAATTTACGGCAAAACTGTTGTAGAAAATCGTCTTTCCGTTGGGTTAACAGGTACTGCCGGAGCCCGTCGATCCCCTCAAACCGGGTACCATCTTTGAGCGCTGCCTTGGCGTCGATTAGCCTGCCGCCAAGGTCCTTTTCGCGCCAGCGGCCAATCGTGTCGTATTGTTCCAGGGCGAAACCGAGCGGATCGATCCGCTCGTGGCAAACCGCGCACTGCTGCAACTCGGTATGTTTTTCAACCAACTGACGAATGGTCAGTTCTCCGGCTGTTTCATCTTCAGGAAGTTTAGGAACATCAGGTGGCGGCCGCGGAAGCCTTTGACCCAAAACAGTTTCAGCAATCCAGTTGCCCCGCAAGACCGGACTGGTTCGGGAAGCGCCTGAATGCTTCGCCAGCACGCTGGCCCAGCCTAACATGCCACCACGACCGTAGGTCTTGACCCCTTCGACATATCGAAATTCGTCGCCGTCAATGCCCGGGATGCCGTAGTACTTCGCCAAGGTCTCATTCAAGAAAGTGTGGTCGGCATCAATCAACTGCCAAAGCGACCGGTCCGCCTGGAACAGGTCCTGAAAAAACAAGATTGACTCTTCATACATTGCCTGGCGAACCGAACCATCGAACACCGGAAACTGTTCCTGGTTCTTTCCCTGAAACCGATCGAAGCTGCGAACCTCCAGCCACTGGGTACCGAATTCAATTGCCAGCCCGCGACTTTTTGGATCTTGCAACATCCGTCGAGTTTGTTGTGCGAGCACTTGCGAATCGCGCAACCGGCCACCTGTAGCAGTCTGGCGAAGCTCTTCATCGGGCATCGTCGACCACAAGAAATAGCTCAAACGTGTGGCCAGTTCCAAATCGTTTACGGGCGCGGATTCATTTCCCTGCGATGGATGCTCGATGCGAAACAAAAAGTTGGGTGACACCAATACGCGGGCTAACACCGATCGGAAAGCCTCTTCATGAGGCAAGTCGTCCTGCCGCAATGATTGATAAAGGTCACCTAGTGCCTGCTGCTCTGCGCCTGTCAGTGGTCGGCGATAGGCGCGGCCAGCGAAGTCAAGCAGGAACTCGACGTGACTCGGCTCCGACTCCAGCCGCATCTGCTCGGTTTCATCGGCACGGCGGTGAATCTCTTCGAGAACTGGCTCATAGGACTTCATTTCACCCTGAATCAAAGTTGCAAAACTGTCGCGAACCTGCTTTGCGTCCTGGCTAATGTAATGCAGTTGCTGCCAAAGCTGGTCCAGCAGCTGATGTTCCTGTTCGCTGAGCATAAGCTCCGAAAGCAAATTGTCACCGCGATGGAATCGCTCCAAGGTGACGACCCTGTCGCGGACAATAAGTCCCGGGTAACACAAACTGATGGGAAAAACACGCTGCAACTTTTCAATGGAGCAACTGATCTCGTCGCGAACCTCTTCGTCCGCGCCAGTGATCAAGAGCGGCAAATCGACCGGTTGCTCATAATCGCTCCATTTCAGCGTCCGTTCGATCTGAGTTGGCGTTGGGCTGAGTCGAGCCTCGAACCGTACCAGCGTTTTGCGCTCATTGCTTGAATCTGGCCTGACCTCAACCACAAAATTTCGCTCCTCAACGAGGGGAGCCGGTAAACGCACCTCCACGATTTCCGAGCCGTGCAAAACCAAGCTGTCTTCCGCCGGCAACTGGTCTTCTGAGGGATTTTCCAGCCGAACTTCGTCCAGACGGCTCACGCCTACGGGAGGATCGGGGGCCTGGTCGATTGTCTCCTGGGAGGCAAGTTGCAGTGCCTCACGCAGCGGAAGTGGCTCTTCGTCAGCAGCCGGATCCCAAGACTCGAATCGCGGATGCTGCAAAATAACACTCGCTTGATCTGCATTGCCATGCAAAGTCTGGGTCGCCAGGTAAAAAACGGCGCAAGCCTCTGGTTCCTCTTCTTCCTCTTCTTCTGGAGACTGTTTGCCTGGCATTTTGAGTTGGTAAACGTGGCTTTCAGCCAGTGAGATCGGAGCGATCGCGAATCGATCTTTCAGTGCAATTGAAATTTTCGTTCCCAGCGAACTGTCTGATCTCTGCCTTCGCCAAAGAATTCCCTGCCAGGTCGCAATTTTTGCCAGCAGGTTGCTGAGATCCACGGGCATTTGCGTTGTGGACGCGTCTGCTGGCCCATCTGAACCAGTACGGGAAGTCGAGGCCGCAGCACGACAATCATTCCACTCCGCCTGAATCTCTTGCACCAGGACCGAAGCCTCATCGTCAGTTACCAACTGCCAAACTGTTTCGAGGTACTTTGGCGAGAGTTTTTCCGTATCGGCAACTTGTTCCAGGGAAACGCCACCGGAAGAAAGTTCATCAAAGTGTACAATCGTGGCCGCCAGATACCGATCGAGTGGAATCTCTCCCAACTCGGTTAAATATCGGGCGTAAAGTTCCAATATCTCATCAAGAACCTCGTTGACCCAATCTTCCCGGAATTTGGAATCTGAAAAGTCGAAACCGTCGGGCAAAAGCACGGCGTGGGCAGCAACGTTCTTGGCCGCATCGAGATACTTGTTCATCAAGCCCGACGATATGGCCAGCGTATCGGTCGCATTCAGAAAGCCCTCCCCGGCAGCACCGTCCGCCGGGAATTGGCTCGTCGGCCGCAGGTCCACCCCGGTTAAATCGCGGATGGTGTAGCGGTACTCGGCATTGTTGAGGCGGCGGATCACAACCGGACCTGGATCACCTGCATGCAGGTCGGCTTCTTGCCGGAGCAAATTGCGAATCCAAGTCATGAGCACTTCGCGGTCTTCTGCGTTTGGTTGAGGCTTTCCCTCGGGCGGCATCTCCTTACTTTCGAGCATGGCAAGCATTTCCTGCCACGACTCGAGCTCTGCCCGCACTTCATCCAGAGTGGCGAACCGCTGAAGGTCGAACCCGGCCTTCTGTACCTCCGTCGAATGGCACTCCAGGCAATGCGTCACCAGGAGCGGGCGGATCTGGTTGGCGAATTCCGTCGCGGCATCTGACGCCGCCGCAAACGGCACCCAATCCGGCACGAAAATCAGAAGAAAAAACAACGCCTGGCTGAATTCGGTTTGTTTAAGAAAGGACAAACTTAGCCTCCTGTGCCAGAATTTAAACAGCCGTCTTTTCCCGTCTTCCCCGCCCGTGTTCAGATTTCGTATTCCTGTCATGATAGTCAAGAAAAGAGTGGTCGCTTCGAAAGGCACCTCTGCCACCAGTGCCACCAGAAAACCGATGGACCCATGAGTTTATCATCGTAACTGGTTAAAAACAAACTCGTTACAAGCAGTGTCCTCTCGTCGGGAACTAACGGTCGGTCTCCTATACGTTGGAATCGTCCCCGTGGTAACAACAAACGTCAAAATTACAAACGAGCAAGTCCTTTCAATTTTTCAGGCAACGGAGCGCCGTTAACATCATTCCTGCGTACACTGCCTGTCAAACGATGAAGCAAACGAACATTTCTACCGGTGACAACTGTGACCTCGTCAATGCTGGAGCACAAAGACTGGTGATGCCACCGAACCGAAAGAACCCAGTCTGAAAAAGCGTGTACGAAAAACCAAGTGTCCTTTTGGACAACTTTCTCCGTGGCTACGCGTCTTTGCCACCAGCCCACTGTTAGAGAGACGTGTTGCGGGCAACCTTCGTTACCGTTGGATCCATTGATAGAACGTCAGTCTGTTGCTTCAGCTGCCCAGGCCAGGTTAAAATGACGTCGGGCCGACCGAGACGGCGAGGTGAATCGCGGCTGAGGCAGGACCGGCTGGTCGACGTGGGGTAACACTCGGTCAATCATGTTGGGTGAAAAACCCCAATTCACGGGTTGGGATGGCGTTACGTTTGGAACAATCGGGCCAACTGGCCCCTATTCTCGGCACCCCGGCCTTCCCCAAAATTTGCAACTTTCTCACAAGTCAATGATAATGAACATCTGGTGCAACGCTGGTCTCCCGTGAAATCCACGTGCTTGCCGCAGGGACGTACCAGGTCATTTTCAAGCTTGACCCGCCTCAGACAGGCCGACCGCACCCTCAGGACTGTTCGTCCAGACCACCTCCGATGTCTCCCCAATCGCGAAAAGACCGGTCTCTTCTATGTTTACCCAACTATCTCAGTGGCTACGCAATTCACATCGCGTTGAATTTCACCCAACGTCTCGCGACTTGACCAGACGTTCTCTACGACTGGAGCCGCTCGAACGACGGGATATGCTCCATGTGTCGCTCAGTATTCTGGGTCCGCCGGACTTGCCGGAAGGGAAAACACAACTCGTGGCCCTCAACGGCGTCGACGAGGACAATGCCAATCAGGCCATCACCTATACGATCGAAAGTAGCGACTCTCGAATCCAAACCCAACTCGTCCAGGGCGGTCAAAGCCTCGTGCTGAATGTCAGTGGCGTCGACCAGAATGATCAGGCCTTTACCGGAAATATTGTGGTACAGCTTCTCGAAGATGAGGCGCCCCTGGCCACTGGTCGTATCAAACAACTTGCCACCAGCGGGGCCCTCGACGGGACCGATTTCTTCCGGATTGCAGACCTTACGGGCAATGGAGGAGAAATTGCCCAGGGCGGAGTCCAGTTCACCGGGTTGGCAGATTTTCCGGACGAGTACTTGCTCGATCGCACCTATACCAGTGGCAGCCTGGCTGCCAGCGCAAACGCGGGAGACGAAACCAATAACGGACAATTTTTCTTCGTGGCAAATTCGCTTTCACTCCAGCAGATGCCTCAGCACCTGAACTATAACCACACCATCTGGGGGGTCGTCACGGGAGGCCACGACATTCTCGACGCAATGTTTTCCACGCCTCGCGTGGATACGTCCCCGCTCAGCAAGCCGGTAATTAATGAAGCGACCATTGTCGATGATATTCAGCGCGGCATCTTGGAAATCTCTGCAGCCGAAGGGCTCGCCGGCACGACGGCCACCATTACCGTAACCGCCAACAATGACGAGACAGAATCGTTTCAACTGAATGTGGTGGATGACACCCTTAACGACAGGCCATTTTTAGGTCCTCTCTCCGACGCGAATCCAACGATCGACCGGGGTTCGTCGTTCACCTTCACGGTGGAAGGATTCGACATCGACAACACTCCAAACACCCTCGACAACAACAACCCCCTGCATGATCTCAATGAGCATATCCATGCAAGTTTGACGATCGATATCAACGGCACGCTGGTGCAGATTCCCGACGAGTTGGGGGTCCTGGGGGATGGCACCATTATCTCTTCAATCCACACACATAATCCCGACAATGTCCTTCATATCCACTCAGTCGCGGCCGATCCAATTACGGATTTCGTTACGCTCGGCGACTTCTTCGATACGTGGCGCACCAATGCGGCTGCAGCTGGCAATAATCTGGATGCCAATTTTAATACGGAACAAATCCTGGGCAATTTCGCCGATGCCAGTAATTCGATTACCATGACGGTCAACGGAGTTACAACGTCACTGCGTGACGACTACAAAGTTAAAGACGATGACGATATTCAAATTGTTTACGGTCCCGCGCCCGATCCACTGACCTTCGTAGTCCGCGATGCAAATAACTTTGACAATCCACCACCAAACATGACCGTCGACATCGAAGCTGGCCACAATCAGGCTACCGTAACCCTCACGCCTGATCCAAACTTCCAAGGACCCATTGAGATGCTGGTGGGCGTGCGTGATCAGACGAATCGTGACCCGTCGGGCCTGGATGCCCGTGGCAATTTTGATACAGAGCAGCTGACCTTGACTGTGAATGCCACGAACAACCAACCAACCGCAGACTCCCAAGCGGTCACCACAGGGCAAGACGAAACACTCTCCATTCAACTCGCGGGTGACGACGGCGATTTGGACCAGGAGCAAAACCTCACCTTTGAAATCTTCGGCCAACCTGCAGACGGAACCATCGACAACTTCGACGCCGCCAGTGGCACACTCGACTACACTCCCCAGACAGGTTTTACCGGTAGCGACTCGTTCACTTTTCGCGTGATTGACGACGGTGGCACAGATGATGGTGGCATCGATACAAGCGACCCTGCGACGGTGCATGTCTGGGTCGGCACGATAGCCCCACCAACTTCCGTCGAACTCTCTTCCGATATGGACGACGGGTTGATGCCTGATGACGATTTCTTTTCCACCCCGACGCCAACTTTTACTGTTCGGGCAGAGCCGAACATGACGGTGGAAGTATCGGTCAACGAGGGACCCGCACAACCCGCCAGCGAAACGTCACCTGGTTCCGGCCAGTACTCAGTCACATTAAGCTCTGATAGCCTTCATCTGGGGGAGAACACCCTCACCGCCACCACGTCGGATGAATCGGGCATTCACTCCGAATCGACGGATCCGGTCACCGTGGTTTACGCCCCTGATTTCGACGACTTTTTGACCGTGCCCGGCGATGTTGGCTCCGAACAACAACTTGCGGTCGAGTGGACTTCGCGACAGGCAGGGTATGACAACGAAGTCGGAATATTCACCATAGACGACGTCGAGGGTCGCGTTGATGGAGTGGCAGCGGGAGACGCAAACTATGCCGAAACGGCTCTCCACAGCGATTCCCGCCAGGTCCTTTTTGCCAGTGGCAGCGGTGAGGGAGCCACGACCACGGTCACGGCGAAGGGAGGAGATCGACTGGCGTTCTACCTGATTGCCAACTCCTCAACGTCGTCGTTTCTGGAAAATAATCCAGCCAACGAAAATAGCGGACCGCACGCGTTCTTTAGCTTCGAACAGGCCAACCCTGATGGTGCGGTCCACATGAAAGCCGTGGGAGACGTACTCCGGGGAGAAGCGATGTTGCACTGGGAAGATCTCCTGAACCTTGGGGACAGCGATTTCAACGATGTTGTGATGTCGATCATACCCGCAGGGGAAAGTGGTGCTAAAGCTTCCGAAGCGGTACGAGTACCCGCAGGGAAAAACACTCAGGTTGATCTCTCGTTCACGGTCGACGTCGCTGAACGTGCCCATGACTCCGATGCCGGCCAGCCGCCTGCCAATGTCGGTGGAGAGATCGGTTTGTTTGAAGTGCTTGATTCCCACGGCACCATCGGTACCGACATCAGCGTCGGTACCAACAGTACCGTCGGCAACACGGCCACCAGCAACAGCGGTGGCCTTGACGGCGATTACAACAACGATGGCATGGTCGATATCACTGATTACACGGTCTGGCGAGACAACCTGGGTGGTGATTCGTCGGTGCTCAATGGCAATGGCACCGGTGCAAGCACCGTTGTACAGGCCGACTACGATCTGTGGGAACAGAACTTCGGTAACTCCAATACCGGCAACAACAGCAGTGGCATTGACGGCGATTACAACAGCGACGGCCTGGTCGATATCGCTGATTACACGGTCTGGCGAGATAACCTGGGGGGTGATTCATCGATGCTCAACGGCAACGGCACCGGCGCAAGCACCGTTGTACAGGCCGACTACGATCTGTGGAAACAGAACTTCGGCAACTCCGATACCGGCAGCAACAGTAGCGAGCAGACCGTAACCCCAGGAGACGATGAATATGTGGTAGCGGTGCTCAATAGCCCCACCCGTCGCGTGCTGTTTAGCGATGAGGAACCGGTTGGTACCACCCAAACTGTGCAAGTCACCGGTTCCAGCCTGATCGGCTTCTACTACATACCCAACGGAACGGCCGCACAAGTTGTCTCTTCGAATCCAGACAACAGCGCGTCCGATGAACTGTTTGCCCTCTTTTCATTCGACGCTGCCAATCCTGACGGCAGGGATCACTTTCGCTGGTTTGGCCCCGAAGGGGTCGCCGAATCGGCCGATGGCCCCATCGCACGGCTGCACATCATGGAAAAGCTCTTTGGCGGCAACGGTGACTTCGACGACTTCGTCGTCTCCTTGCGATTTGGCTAACCCCTCATTTCAAGACGGCAAACACGTCTCCATCTCCAGCGGTGATCCCTGCGGCCCCCTTACCCAGAAAGCCGTTCGGAACTCCGACACGGCTTGTCAACCGTCCCGGTCCACCGCGAAATCAAGATGATTTGTCCGGGGCCTGGACCGCAGGCGTTGCATCGTCCCAGTTCTTCACACGAGGTTCGCCGAGCTTGCCGATGCTCTTGGCAACCAGCATGCTGACCGTTGCGTCGCCCGTGACATTCACGGTAGTCCGGCACATGTCAAGAATTCGGTCGACTGCAAAAATCAGGGCAAGCCCCTGCTCGGGAACACCAATCGCCCCCAGCACAATCACGAGCATCACCATTCCCGCACCTGGAACCGCCGCCGATCCGATCGAGGCCAACGTTGCGGTCAACACAATGGTTAACTGGTCAGCAAAAGTCAACTCGATGCTATACGCCTGGGCAATAAAGAGCGCGGCCACCGCCTGATAGAGGCTCGTTCCGTCCATGTTGACGGTAGCGCCCACCGGCAACACGAAACTGGCGACTTCCTTTTCTACACCCAGGTTTTCTTCCACGCATTCCATCGTGACCGGCAAGGTGGCAGCGCTGGAACTTGTCGAGAAGGCAAGTAGCTGCGCTGGTGAGATTCCCTGGAAGAACCATGAGTAACTCCGTTTTGTACCCAGCACCACCAGCGCCGGATAGAATCCGAAGACCATCAACGCCAGGCCCGCAATGACGCATAGTGAATAAACCGATAACGCGACCAGCAGATCCATTCCCGGAGCTTCGATGATCAAAGCCGATAACAGGGCGAACACACCATAGGGAGCAAGCATCATGATGAGGTCGATTAGCTTCAAAACGACCTCATTGAGTCCGTCAAAAACATCCTTCACCGGCTTTGCCGTTTGCGGTGGGATTAAGATTAATCCAATTCCGAAGCACACCGCAGCGAAGATAATCTGCAACATGTTTCGGTTGGAGGTCGCCGCCGAAAAGATGTTGTCGGGCACCAGATCGATCAGTGGCCGCAGTGGTCCCCGCTGCTTTTGTTTTTCGGCTGTCACAATGCGGGACTTGGCATCGCCGCTATAGTCATGCAGAAGTTCGGCTCGGGTTTCTTGCGTTATCCTTTCACCCGGCTTCACCAAATTACCAATCGCCAGTCCAACCGTAACTGCAACCACGGTCGTGATCACATAAAGTACGATCGTTCGAGCCCCCATCTTGGAAAAACGGGAAATGTCCTGCAAATCCGACACGCCCTTGATGAGAGATGTGATGATCAGCGGAATCGCGATCAGTTTCAGCACATTGATAAAGATCACGCCGAAGGGCTTGATCCAGTCGGCAGAAAACTGCTGCCATCCCATTGCGGACGCAACCAGACCAAACACGATACCCGCGACCATGCCGATCAGAATCTTCCAGTGAAGCGCCATACGCGGTTTGCTCATATTGTCCGAATCCTTTGTATGAAAAATGGGTGTTCGCAATTTTAATCTTGCCAGCGGGCAATCATCACCAGCACTTTGGCGAAATCACCGCCGTCCACCTTACCGTAAATCATCCCCTCCCAGTGTACGTTTCAGCTCGGTGTTGCCTCGATTCGGAGAATCGGCAGGGTCGGCACGGCGTACCGAAAACAAAGCATCCCCGGCGACTTCAACTAGCCGAACAGCATGCCGGCATAACCCACCACGCGGCTCTTGTCCCCGGTGACCTCGGCACTCGTGGCATAGTCGACTTCCTGGCTTTGCGACAACCG